>Ga0207649_10000071_pt1 | contig 88307 bp, 73 predicted proteins | sample KBSC43metaG_FD_184317 | JGI IMG/M metagenome (GOLD analysis project Ga0207649, IMG submission 184317) | Corn rhizosphere microbial communities from Kellogg Biological Station, Michigan, USA - KBS C4-3 metaG (SPAdes) (version 2) | ecosystem: Host-associated > Plants > Roots > Rhizosphere > Soil ... | reverse complement strand
GGCCCGACCGCCCGCATCACCTGGCTCGTTTACAAGCCCGGCTACATGCGCCGCGCCGAGCACATGAAGGATCACGATCAGACCGACGTGATCGGCAACATCCTCTCCGTTCGCGACAAATACGGCGTAAATCTCGTCTGGATCGGCGGTGGCGGCGACGTGATCAATTACCTCAATGGCGGCCTTCCCCGCGACCAGGTGAAGATCGCGGACTTCGAATACTTCGGCCACTCGAACAGCCGTTGCTTCATGTTCGACTACAGCAACGAGATCGACAGCGGCTCGAAGGCCTGGCTCCACCAGGACGACCTCAAGCAAATCCATCGCGGCCTCTTCACGCGCGACGCCTTCGTCAAAAGCTGGGGCTGCCACACCGGCGAAACGATGAGCGCCTACTGGAAGCGCGCCACGGGCAAGAAGATGATCGGCGCCATCGGCAAGACCGATTACTCCGTGCTCATCGTCCCCGGCGTGCTCCCGCGCGTGAACGGCCGCTGGGGCGGCTAGCCGCTCAGGCGTTGGGCGCCACGTCCGAGGGCGGGCCTTCGCTTTGACGCACCGCCGTCGCGGCTTCCGCGCCGGGCGCATCCTCATCCGTCTCGGTCTCCGCGTCGTTGATCGCGTCGAGCAGCACGCGGATCATCCCGAAGTCGCGCTTGTGCGGCGTGAGCACCAGTCGCGGCAACGCGGCGAGCTTCGTCTCGTCGCGTTCCTCGGGCAGCGCCGTGGTTTGCACGATGGCATCGGCGGCGATCAAGGCATCGAAGCGCGCGTTCAACGTCGCGACGGCCGTCTCCGTGAGACGGCGATTCAGGCGGATGACCATGCGCTCGCGCACCCAACGGTAGGAATGGAACACGCGGTAGAATTTCAGCACTTCCGCGACGGCCTCCTCCACGTTGTGCACGACCTTGAAGAGGTTGAAATCCGTCTCGGAGACGAGGTGCGCGCCGAGCAGATCGTTCACGATGAAGCGCCGCCACGTCTCCCAGTAGTGGCCGTTCGGCTTGTCGAGCAGGATCACCGGCACGATCTGCGACTTGCCCGTCTGCATGAGGGTGAGCGCCTCGAAGCCCTCGTCCTGCGTGCCAAAGCCGCCGGGGCAGAGCACGAAGGCGTGCGTCTCCTTCATGAAATTCAACTTCCGCGTGAAGAAGTAATTGAAGTTGATCAGCTTTTTGTCGCCGAGGATCGTCTCGTTCGCGCTCTGCTCGAAGGGCAGGCGAATGTTCAGGCCAAAGCTGTTTTCCGCGCCCGCGCCCTGCTGGGCGGCGCCCATGATGCCGTCGCCGCCGCCCGTGATGACCATGAAACCCTCCTGCACGATGCGGCGGGCAAATTCCCGCGCCTGGATGAACTCGGGGGCGTCGGATCGCGTGCGCGCCGAGCCAAAAACCGCGACCTTTCGCCGCCCCTGGTATTTCGCGAACGTCGCCGCGGCATAGCGCATCTCGCGCATCGCCCGGTTGAACAATTTCAGGTCGCCGAGGCCGGCCTTGTCCCGGCCGAGGCGCAGCGCGGTGTCGATGAGTTCTTCCACGAACTCGGCCTGGCGGCCCTCCGCGACCTCCGCGGCGAGGGATTTGATCCGGGGGTCGGTCACTTTCTCTTTCATACTACGATCTTTCTTTGGTGCGCCGTCCGAATGACGACGCGAGTTGTTTCTTCTTTTCGGCCGCAGAGTAGAGCATTCTTTGGGCCGAACCCACCATGATAATCGTTCTCCGCCCCGCGGCTTCGCGTGAACAAATCGACGAAGTCATCGCCGAGGTGAAAGCCCTCGGCTACGAACCCTCCCCCATCACCGGCGTCGCGCAGACCGTCATCGCCGCAATCGGCGACGAACGCACGCACCACACGCTCGAGTCACTCAGCGTGCTCCCGCAGGTCGAGAGCGTCCTCCGCGTGCAAAAGCGCTACAAGCTCGCGAGCCGCGAGTCGCATCCGGCGGATTCCGTCGTGAACGTCGATGGCGTCCCGGTGGGTGGCCCCGGCTTCACTCTCATGGCCGGCCCATGCTCGGTCGAAAGCGCCGAGCAGCTCTTCGCCACCGCGGATGCCGTGAAAGCCGCCGGCGCCACCATCCTGCGCGGCGGCGCCTACAAGCCCCGCACGTCGCCCTACGAATTTCAGGGCCTCGGCAAGGAAGGCCTGCGCCTGCTCCGCGAGGCCCGCGACCGCACCGGCTTGAAAATCATCACCGAAGTCCTGAGCGAACGCGACGTCGAGCACGTTGCCGAGACGGCCGACATTCTCCAAATCGGCGCCCGCAACGCCCAGAATTTCCAGCTTCTCATCGAATGCGCCCGCACGCAGAAGCCCGTGCTCCTCAAGCGCGGCCTGAGCGAGCGCATCGAGGAATGGCTGCTCGCCTCGGAGTATCTCCTCGCCCACGGGAACCCCAACGTCATGCTCTGCGAGCGCGGCATCCGCACATTCGAGACCTACACGCGGAACACGCTCGATCTCAGTGCCGTCGCCATCGCAAAAAAGGAATCGCACCTCCCCGTGATCGTCGATCCCAGCCAGGGCTGCGGCCGCGCGGATCTCGTGATCGCCCTCTGTTGCGGCGCGATCGCCATGGGCGCGGACGGCCTCCTCATCGAGGTGCATCCGAATCCCGCCGAGGCTTGGAGCGACGGCCAGCAACAGGTCACCTTCGACGGGTTCCGCGATCTCGTCGCCCGCATTCAGCCGTTCCTCACCGCGACGGGCAAAAAGTAACTTGCGCGGATCGCCAAGGGCTCTACCGATCTTCCATGACGCGCTGCATCTTCGAAAAACGCTTCGCCATGCTGGTGCTTGCGAGCGCCTTTTCCGGCGTCACCTTCGCGCAAGTCCCGCCACCGGCCCTCACAAAGATTGAACCCGGTCTCGAGCCGGCCATTCGCTGGAAATGGCAGGTCGAACCGTCGTCGCCGGCGGACTGGGGCCTGCCCGTGTTCATTCCCGTCGCGCCGGCGCTCGCGCCCAACGCACCGCCGACCGCCGCGATTCATCTCTCGCCCTCCGGCCGCCCCGACACCTACGTCGTGAAACGCGGCGACGCGCTCTTCGTCATCGGCAAACGCTTCCGAGTCTCCGTCGATCGGCTCAAGGCCGCGAATGGCCTCACCACGAACCTGATTCACATCGGCCAGGTCCTCAGCATTCCTCCCGCCGACATCGTCCCTCTCGCGAAACCTCCCACCGCCGGGCACGCGGCCGATCCCGCAACGAAGGACGCCCAGGAACTCGAGACGCTCACGCTCCAAGTCTGTCTCGACCGCGCCGGCTTCTCCGCCGGCCCCATCGACGGCGCCAACACGCCCGCCTTTCAAAAGCTCGTCGCTCTTTTTCTCAGCGCCCACCCCGACGTGCCCGACACCAACACGCTGCTCGCAAAAGCCCGCGCCGCCGCCGCCGATCCCTTCACTCATTACACGCTGCGACCAGAAGACTTCCGCTTTATCGCGCCACCGAAAGCCGTGGCCGTGAGCGCGAAGACGCCCGCCGCAACGCCCTCGACGAAGAAAAAGAAACCCGCCAAGCCCGCGGAGGAACGTCCGCCGAAGCCCACTTTCGCCGACCTCACCTCGGGGCGCATGCTCGCCTATCGCAGCCCGTGGGAATTCGTCGCTGAGCGCTTCCACTGCAACGAGGAAACGCTGCGCAAGCTGAATCCCGAGATCAAGGGCCAGCCCGCTGCCGGCACGGAGTTCCGCGTGCCAGCCGTCATCCCCTTCGAGATCGAGGCCCCGCTCACTCCGCCCCTGCAGCCCGTCGCCAATCCCGGCGCACCGATCTCCGCCGCCCTCATGGACCGCACGCGGCTGGAAATCTCCCGCGGCGGTAGGCTCATCGCCGTTCTGCCCGTTTCCATCGCCCGGCCCGGCCTGCGCGGCGAAGGCAGCTGGATCGTGCTCGACGCGATCCCGCATCCCCGCCTGCTCATCCGGCAGGACTTCGCCAACGCCGCGCCCACGCCCACCCGCATCTACGGTCGCGAAACGCCAACCAACGCCACGCCCACCCCTACGCCAATTCCGCAGGAACGCACCCTCGCCACCGGTCCGAGAAACCCCGTCGGCGTGCTCTGGATCAATCTCGCGAAAGCCGGCGAGACGACCCCGTTGCCCTACGGTCTCCACGGCACGAGCATTCCCGACGAAATGGCCACCCATCAAAGCTTCGGCGGTCTGCGCATGGCAAACTGGGATATCACCCGCGTCGTGCGTCTTCTGCCGCCGGGCACTCCAATCGAGTGGAAACAAGGCGGACCCATGGTCGCCGCGCCCGCGGCGCACCCGTAGGAACGACGGTTCGCCTACTGCGGCTTTGGCAACGCCACCGGCCGGTCCGAAACCGACGGCGGCGGCGGCGCGGTCTGATCCTGCGCCACTTTCGCCGGATCGAGAAACATCCCGCCAACGATTTGATAGCCGCCCGCGGTGTCGCGGCGCAACGTCGGCCGCGACTCCGTCGTGCCGGCGTATTGCTTGCGATCGAGGATTTGTCCATCCAGGCCCACCTTCGTGTAGAGGAACATGCGCGGCGCGGTGTTCTGCAAAATGTTGATCTGATTGCGCGCGTCGATTTCGATCTGCGGCTTGTCGAAGGAAACGAGCCGGCCGAGCTGATGCGTGCAAAAAACGAGGCCGTTGTCCTTGTCCTCGATGCGCAGATAGAGCTGCGTTTCGTCGGGCAGGCGGTGGGAAAGCAGCGTCGCGGTGCGCATCTGGCCGCCTTCGTTCTTGCCGTCGTCCGGCACGCCGATCGTCTGCTGCCACAGCATGCGGCCCTCGGTGATCTCGACGTTCAGCGGTGGATTCGAGCTGTAGAAATGCTTCGTCTCAGAGTCGAATACCGTGGCTCGCACGCGGTAGATGCCATACTCGGTGAGCGGATAGAGCGGCGTAATGTTCACCGCGCGCTTGATTGACTGCCCGGCCGGAATTTGGACCGGCGTGAGCGAGTAATCGGGATTGTAGGGCGGAATCAACGCGCCGGCGGAACTCTCGATGTGAAAGCTGAACCACTTGTGGTTCTCCTGGTCGGCGAGGTTGAGATCTCGCCCGCTGAGGTTCGTGATCGAGACAATGGCCACGAGCGGTTCGTAGCGAATGAAGAGCGAGCGGCGCAGCGAGAGATCGACGCGCACTTGCGCGCCGGCGTCGGCGAGGGCGCCAAACAGGCCGAGCGCGATGGCCAGCGCCAGTCCGGTGCGAAAAATGGGAAGTCGAGGAATCATCGGGGAGAGGTTAGCGAAGGGGACCATCGGTGAAGGCGCGGGGAATATCCAGCTTTGCGTCGTGACGTTTCGGCGTTCGCGTTATTTGGACCACGGCAGCGCGCCGCCGTGCAGGTAAAACCACGCGCCCGCGCCGGCGGCGAGCAAAACGACGACGATGGCGAGCGTCATCAGCTTGCGACCGCGACGATGGCGGCGACGGGCTGCACCAACGGCCTCGATCTCGGCCCGGCCGCCGGCATCGAGATGATAGGCGGGCTGCGAACCCGTCGCGGAGCAGCGTTTCACCTCGTAAATGAGCGCCGTCCACGAGCGAACGGTCAACGAACCGCCTTCGATGTCGGCAAGCAATTGATGGAGTGCCGCGGAGGAAGGATGCGAAATGACGAGCGGCTCGATGGCCGCGGCGAGGCTCTGCATGTCCGTGCGGGCGGTGTTCCCCATCGCCTCGCTCGTCGCGATGTTCACCAGCCGCGCCCGGTTCCGCTGATCGACGATGATGTGAATGGCGTGGAGCGGTTCGTGCGCCGTTTTCACCTGGCCGAGATGCACCATCGCCTCCGCGACGGTGTGCAGGAGCTGGAGCAGCACGGCCGGCGAGAGTTTCGCCTGCTGCCGGGCCAGTTCCCACAACGAGGAGCCCTGCCGCAACTCCGAGGTGTAGAAATAGACGCCGTCGCTCTCGCCCGCCTCGAAGACGGAGAGCAACGCCGGGTGATGCACGTTGGCCTTGGCGCGCGCATTCGCGAGGAACCGCTCGACGGTCCCGGCGTCGCCGGCGCGCTCCGTCGCCAGAATGTGAAACTCCACCGAGCGACCGATCGTGGTCTGCACGGCCTCATAAATCGGGCCATCGAGATCTTCACCGAGCAATCTCTCGATGCGGTAGGTGCCGATGATCGTTGTTGTGAGATCCGGCGCGGCCGGTGGTGCGGCGGCCGGTTCCGGCGGCGGGACGAATCCCTGAATCGTGGCGACCAGCGCGGAGGCATCGGCCGGCCGGGCAAGCACCGGGCAGCCATCGACGCGCGCGGCGTGCTCCGAGAGATCGTATTCGGAGAGGAAAATCGTGTGCACGTCGGGCAGTTGCTCGCGGATGGATTCCCGCAGCGTGAAGCCGTCGATTCCCTCGAGAAAAACCTCCGTCACGAGCACGTCGATGCCGTGCTCGGCGTTCACTACCTGCGCCGCTTCCTCGGCGCTCGTCGCCGCGAAGGCCGGCCCGAATCCCGCCGCGGCAACTTCCGCGGCCAGCCGCTCGGCGGCACCGGGATCGTCGTCCACGATCAGGATTTTCATTCCGCGGGCAGTGCCTTGTGAATCGGCGGCGGGAATTTATCGAGCAGCGAGACGGGGTCCGCGCGCTGATCCTGCAGCTCGCCGTTGTAATAGATACCGACCACGTAGCCGTAATATTGCAGCGGCGGGAGATCGCCGCGATCGACGGGCGGCATGCGGTATTTCGTCTGGAAGAGCTCGGGATCGCCGTTCGCCCAATTGATCGGATACGACAGCCATTCGGTGACCTGCGGCGCGTCGTTGTGCTGGAGCTGGCCGTGGTCGTCCTGCTCGTAGAAGTCCACCGTCGCCACGAATTTCTGCCCGTCCACGTTCTGCCCCGAGGCCGCCTTCGTCGCGACGCGCAGGTTTTTCTGGCCGGGCTCGCCGTTGACCATCTCGGCGCTGACGATGCCCATCACCGAGCCGATGGGAATGCCGACGTCGCCCGTCGGAGCAGCGGCCGCAGACGCAGCCGCGGGCGCTGATGCCGAGGTTGCCGGCGCGGGAGCGACCGAGCCGCCGAGCTGTCCGATGGCAGCGCGGGCCTGTTCCACGTAGGTCGCGTCGGCGGGATCGGCACTGGGCGGCAGGGCGACGATGCGATTGAGCACCGCGACGGCCTCGGCATTTTTCCCGAGCTGCACGTAATCGTGCGCCATTTGGAGCATCAGGCCGGGCTTGCCGGGCACGAGGCGGTCGGCCTCCGTTACGGCCTCGAGCGCGCCCTGGAAATTGTTCTCCGCGCGAAATTGCGCGGCCTCGTTCATGAGCGCGTTGGCCTGCTTCGCATTCTCGGGATTGTCGGCGGCGGAAGGAGCCGCAGCCGCGCCATGCGAACTGAGCGCATGCCCGATCTTCGCAAGGTCGATCTGCGGGGCGAGCGCCACCACGACGGCGAGAAGCTGCGCGATGGCGGCGAGGCTGAGCAGGGTGACCGCGACAACGAATGTGCGCTCGGACGGCGCTTTCGGCCGGACGGTGGCGGAGGTGGTGGTCATAGGAGGGTGTGGTTAGTTAAAACTCGGGTCGGTCTCTGTCAAACCGCCATTCGCGCGGCGCCGCGATCAATGCCAGGGTTGCCCCTCGACGACGACGGGAATCTGGAGGCGCCGGCCATTGCGCCAGACGGTGACGTTCACGCGGTCGCCTTCCTTGAGCTCGGAGAGACGGTTGATGATATCGACGGAATCACGCACCGGGCTGCCGTCGAACTCCTGGAGCACGTCGCCGGCCACGATGCCGGCCCGCGACGCGGGGGAGTTCGCGACGACGGAGAGCACGAGGTTCCCGGTCGAGGTGCCCAGCTTGAGCTCCGTGGCGATTTGCGGCGTGAGCGGCCACGTGTTTGCGCCGAACCATGGCCGCGAGATGCGCCCGCGTTTCACGACGTCGTCAAACACGCGCATCGCGACGTTCGAGGGAATCGCAAAGCTGATGCCCTGCGCGAAATTGTTGCCCGAGCTCTCGAGGAGGATGGAATTGTTGATGCCGACGATCTCGCCGCGGGCATTGACGAGCGGGCCGCCGGAATTCCCGGGATTGATCGCCGCGTCGGTCTGGAGAAAATCCGTCGCGAGACCCGCCACGGCACGGCGTCCCTTGCCGCTGATGATGCCTTGCGTGACCGTCTCCTGCAGGCCCAGCGGATTGCCGATGGCGAAGACGAGCTGACCGACGCGGGCGGCGTTCGAGTCCGCGAACTTGAGCGGCGGCAGGTCCGTCGCGTCGATCTTGAGCACGGCGATGTCCGACTGTTGGTCCGCGCCGAGAAACTTCGCGGGTAGCGTGCGACCGTCGCTAAGCTGCACGTCCACGCGGTTTGCCCCGGAGATGACGTGGAAGTTCGTGAGGATGTGGCCTTCGGACGAGACGATCGCGCCGGAGCCCAGCTCGGGCTTCGCCTCGCCGGGATCGCCGATACCGAGCAACTGCCGGAGCTGGCGGATGCGGTCGAGCGCGGGATTGTCCATGCGCGCCGAGATGCTCACCACCGAGGGCACGACGCGATCGACGAGCTGGGTCACCTCGCCGTCGAGCTGCTCCAGCATGAGCAGGCGGCCTTTCACCGTCGTCGCGTCGCGAACGCCGTCCTTCCGGGCGACGTAAAAAATCAGAACTCCGAGTCCGGCGATGCCGACAAACAAAAGGAACCGCAGCACGCTGCGCATGCCCGGAGTGGGCGCGGAGGGTTCGGGATTCACTCGTCGTCGTTCTTTGCGCGTTTCTTCGGCTTCGGCGTGGCCGTGGGTGAAGCGGCGGCCTTGGGATAACGCTGCGCGCGCTCGGCGAGCGCCTTTTCGGCCTCGGCGGCATTGCCGGCCTTGCGGTAGGCGGCGGCCGCGCGGTCGAGCGCTTGGGGCGTCACCTCGGGATCGTCGTAGAGCACGGAAATCGTCATGAACGCCCGCGCCGCGCCGTTGTAGTCGCCGCGCTGCATCAACACTTCGCCGGCGAGCAGGCGCGCCTCGCCGTTGTAATGACCCTCGGGCTGGAGAAGCTGCGCCTCTTCGACGAGCTTGTTCGCGTCTTCGTAATTTCCCGTGCCGAGCGAGACCTCGGCCGAAGCGAGCAGACCCCGCGCGCGACTGAGCGGATCGCGGGCCTCGGTGAGGTATTGCTGAATGGATTCGCGGGCGGCCTCGTATTTCTGCTGCGCGAGGCGGGCCTTCGAGAGGGCGAGCAACGCATCGGGGCTCGCCGCCGCGCCACGGGCCGCGACCGGCGCGAGATATTTCTCGGCATTTTTGTAATCGCCGTCCTCGTAATCCTTCGTCCCGAGCCAGACGAGCACCTCGGCCGGCAGCGACTCCACCTTCGCGTTTTCCGCCTCGGCGGCGACGGCGGCACGATCCTGCTGGTTGTAATACGCGGTCACGATCCGCAACGTCGCGCGATCGCCGAAGGCCTTGGGATCAAGCTTCCGGGCCTTTTTGAGATGTGCGATCGCCGTCGGATAATCCTTTTTCTCGAACGCCTGCCAGCCGATCCAATACCCCGCCTGCCCCGCGCCCTTGCTCTTCGGAAATTCTTCGAGCAATTGCGCGAAAACCTTCGCCATGTCGTCGTATTTGCCGAGCTGGCCGAGGATGAGCGCCTTCTGCTGCAATGCCGCCTCGCGTTCCTTCGCCTTCGGGAAATCCGTAATCACGCGGTCGAAATCGCGCAGCGCCGCGTCGTAATTTTTCTTTTGCTGGAGAGCCAGCGCGCGTTGCGTGAGCGCGGCGGGCACGAGATCGCTCTTGGGATTTTGCGCGATGAAATCCGAGAACGTCTGCGCGGCGGCGTCCGGCTGGCCGAGCTGCAGCTGGCACCAGCCAAGCTTGTAGCGCGCCGCCGTGATCAGCCGCGCCGGGAGCGAGGACGTGAGCACCTTCGCGTAAAGCGGCGCGGCGCCCGCGTAGTCGCCGTTTTTGAAAAGCATCTCGGCCTTCAGCAGCATGGCCTGCGCGCGTTCGCGGGAGTTCGTGCTGACCGCGAGAAAATCGTCGAGCTGCTTGCCCAGCTCGCCGGAGCCGGTCGCCTCCAGGCAGACGAGCCGCTGGAACCGCGCCTGCGACGCCGCGTCGGACGTCGGATACTGCGTCATGATGCGGTCGTAAAGCTCGAGCGCCTTTTTGGAATCGCCGAGCTGGCGCTGGGAATTCGCGGTGATGAGCAGGGCCTCGGGCAATGCGTCGGCCGGCAAATCGGTCAGCCCCTTCTCCGAGGCGGCGACGACTTCCTTGTAGCGCCCCGCCTCGTAGGCCAGCCGCATCACGCCAAGCTTCGCGACGCCGCTCCAATCGCCGATCGCGGGCATCGCGAGCGCCTCGTCGAACAGCTTCTTCGCCTCGTCCTCGTGGCCCAGCTCCGCGGCCAGCGCGGCGGCCTTCACCATGGACTCGGCCTTCATGTCGGGCTTTTCCGCGTCCTTCGCGAGCTTCGCGTAGGCGTCGAACGCCTCCTGCTTGTGGCCGGCGGTGGCGGATTGCTCCGCGAGATAAAACAGTGCCGTGTCGCGGTAGGGGTTCTCGCCTTCGATCTTCGCGATCTTCGCAAACTGCGCCGCGGCCTCGGGGCGGCGATTGAGTTTGTCGAGCGCGTTGGCCTCGTAAAAGATCGCCGTGAGCTTCACCTCGGGGCTCGCGGCGTTCGCCTCGGCCTTGCCAAACATGTCCAACGCCGCGCCGAAATTTCCGTCGGCGTAATCGATTTCGCCCAGGCGATAGGCAGCGGAACCGGCGAACTCGCCCTCGTGCGTCTCCGCGAGCAGGCGCTGATACGCGTCGCGCGCGGCCCCGCCATTGCCGAGGAAGCGATGACTCTCGCCCAGTCGGAAGAGCGCCCCGTCGCGCCCCTGCGCATTCGGTTCCGCGATGAGGAATTTCTCATACTCGTAAACCGCCATGTCATACATCTTGCGCCGGAAAAAGCCGTTCGCCGCCACCAGCGAGCGGTCCATGCCCGGCACGCTCTCCGCGGGCGCGGGCGAGAGGCCGTTGTCGGATGGCGTGCCTTCCGCGGGCGCGGGCGACGATTTCTTTCCCGGCGTCGGCGACGGCTCGGGGGTGGGCTCCGGCTCGAGCGGAATCGGCGTCGCCATCGGAATCGGGGTCGCGATGGGAATGGGCGTGGCCACCGGAATGGGGGTCCCGACCGGCGGGGCGGGCGTCCGTGGCTTGGGCACGGCCTGGGCGCGCGGCACGCGATCCATCCACGAGGGATTCTGGTAGGTGTCGGGATTCACCGGCTGCGCGCGGCGCACCGGCACCGGCGTCCCATTCGGATCGACCGGAATCGCGCGACGCACCTCGGCTTCCTCGCCGCGCCCGGAAACGACGCAGGCCGCCAGCAGGAGCGCGGGGAGAAAAGGACACCTCATTCGTCGGAAGGCAGCGGGGGCCGGATCAGCGCGCGCCTACTCGGGCGGCTGAATGCCACCCGGACGGTAGTGCACGCCGAGTTGCGCGATGAGCTGGGTGGTCGCGGCCTCGAGTTCCGCGATCATTCGCTGCGCCCGGCCGCGGTAATACGCGTAGGCCGCCATTGCCGGAATTCCGACCAGCAACCCACCGGCCGTGGCCACGAGCGCCTCCGAGACGCCCGCGGCGAGCAGCGTCGGCTTCGTGGCCGAGACATCCGCCGCCACGACGCTGAAGGACTTGATCATGCCGACCACCGTACCGAAGAGGCCCACCATTGGGGCAATCGTGCCGATGTCGGCGAGATAGACGATTTGCTGATTGATGGAGGTCGCCTGCCGCGTGCCCTCGGTCTCCGCGATCTCGCGCGCATCGGCGATCGTGGCCCGCGGGTTCTTCGTCAGGAAATCCAGCGTGCGCCGCATCACGCGGGCGACAGCTTCCCCGTGGCGATTCGAGACGGCGAGCAGCCCGTAGTAATCGCCCTTGCGCAGGAGGGCGTCGGCCGTCGTCATGTAGCGGCCGCTCACCACCGCCCCGCGCCGCAGGGTGAAAAAGTAGATGATGATGAGCATCAGCGCGATCACCGACAGCAGCGCGAGCGGAATCATCGCCCACCCGCCGGCCATCACGAACTGCAGCAAATCGCCATGCCCGCCGAGCGGCGACGCCGGCCCGGCAGCGGCCTGCCCGAAAGCCGCGGGAGCGACAAAGAGGGCCGCAAGCGCCCCGGAGAAAGTTTTCCAGCCCATGTTCAAACCCGCGTAGTGTAAGCCCGCCCCGTCCCGACGCAAGTCGGCATCGAAAGGGTATTTCGTCCGTTCACGTCCCGGCGGAAGATGCAGGGCGGGCGGTGGCTTCCAGGAAGGCCTCCCAGGCAAGGGTCGCGCATTTGACGCGGGGCGGAAATTTGTAGACGGAACCCATCACTTCCAACCGCGGCCGCGCCTCGATGGCCGGGCTTGCTTCTCCCGTGATCGAGAATTTTCGAAAATCCTCCGCGAGAGCGCGGGCGGTTTCGACGGCCTGGCCGAGGACTTCGAGCGTGAGGATGGACGCGGAGGCGGTGCAGATCGCGCAGGCGCTGCCGGTGAATTTTGCTTCCTTGATGGCGTCGGCGGCGACCGCGAGCTCGACCGTGATTTCGTCGCCGCAGGTGGCGTTCACGCCCTCCGCGCGATGGGTGGCGCCTTCCAGCGGGCCGAAGTTTCGCGGACGGCGGGAGTGTTGTAGAATGACTTCCTGGTAGAGCTCGGCGTTCATGATCCGGTAAAGAATTTCACCGCTTCGCGGATGGCGGCGACACCGCGGGCGACCTCGTCTTCGGTGTTGTAGAGGTAGAAGCTCATCCGGCACGACGAGGGCGCGCCGAGCTTGCGCATGAGCGGCTGGGCGCAGTGATGGCCGGCCCGCACGGCGACGCCGCGTTCGTTCGCAAAGAAGGCGAGATCGTGCGCGTGGACGCCTTCCACGTGGAAGGTGACGAGTCCGGCGCGATGGCCGGCGGGGCCAAAGACGCGCACTTCGTCGATCTCGCGGAGGGCGGCGGCGGCTTGTGCGGCGAGGTTTTCGCAATGCGCGGCGATGGCGGCGAGCCCGACGCCGGCGAGGTAATCCATCGCGGCGTGGAGGCCGGCGGTTTCGATGATCGCGGGCGTGCCGGCCTCAAATCGGGCCGGTGGCGGACGGAAGGTCGCGCCCGTGTAGGTGACGCGCTCGACCATCTCGCCGCCAAACTGCCAGGGCGGCATCGCGGCGAGCAATTCGGTGCGACCGAAGAGCAGGCCGATGCCGGTCGGGCCGGCCATCTTGTGGCCCGAGCATGCGAAGAAATCGCAGCCGAGCGCGGTGACGTCCACGGGCAGGTGGCCGGCGCTCTGCGCACCGTCGATCACGGTCGTCACACCGAGTTCCCGCGCCCGGGCGCACAATTCCGCGACGGGCGAAATAACGCCGAGCGTGTTCGAAACATGGGCAAAGGCGAAGAGCCGCGGTCGGTCGGCGAGCAGGCGATGCGCCACGTCGCGATCGAGCGCGGCCCCATTTTCCGTGACGGGCACGAAGGCGACCTCGGCGCCCTTGCGGCGGGCGAGCTCCTGCCAGGGCACGAGGTTGCTGTGGTGCTCCATCTGGGTGAGGAGAATCGTGTCGCCGGGGCGCACGTGGACCTCGCCCCAGGTGCTCGCAATGAGGTTGATCGCCTCGGTGGTGCCGCGGGTGAAGACGATGTTCTCCGGCTGCGGCGCGCCGAGGAATTCCGCCGCCCGCAGGCGCGCGGCCTCGTAGGCGGCGGTCGCGCGTTCGCTCAGTTCGTGAATGCCGCGGTGGACGTTGGCGTATTCGTGCGCGGTGAATTCCGCCAGGCGCGCGATCACAGCGCGGGGCTTTTGCGTGCTGGCGCCGTTGTCGAGATACGCGATCGGTTGGCCGTCGATCTCGACCTCGAGGAACGGAAAATCTGCGCGGAGCGCCGCGACATCGAGGGAAGGAGCCTCACTCATCGCCGCAGTGTGTCATGCTTCGCCGCATCTGGCCATTTTGCTTCGCGTCATCGCGTTGGCATTCCGAAACGCCCGGTTCGTTTGACCCCGATCAAACGCCGCGGGTCCGCGCGGCATTAGAATGACGCCATGCAAATCCTCGACGATCCTTCGTCCATGAATCCCCTCCATCCCCAGCCGCTCGAAATGCGCGACATGCCCGTCGATCCGCTCGTGGTCTTCGGCGAGTGGTTCGAGGAGGCCTGCGCATCCGGGATGCTGGAGGCCAATGCGATGAGCCTGGCCACCGCGGGGGCAAATGGCGCGGTGACGTGCCGCACGGTGCTGCTGAAAGCCTGGGACGAGCGCGGGTTCGTCTTTTTCACCAACTACACGAGCGAGAAAGCCCGGCAACTCGCCGAGAATCCGCAGGTGGCGCTGCTCTTCCCGTGGCTGCCGCTGGGACGGCAGATCGAAATCACGGGCCGTGCGGAAAAAATTTCGACGGCCGAATCGCTCGCGTATTTCGTGAAGCGGCCGTTCAAGAGTCAGGTGGGCGCGTGGGTTTCGACGCAAAGCGCGGTCGTGACCTCCCGTGCGCTGCTCGAGGCGAAGTTCGACCAGATGCTGCGGAAGTTCCGCGACGGACGCGTGCCGTTGCCGGACGCGTGGGGCGGCTACCGTGTGGTGCCGGAGACGATCGAATTCTGGCAAAGCGGCGAGCACCGGCTGCACGACCGCATCCACTATCGCCGCAGTTATCACGGCGATTGGCGGCGCCAGCGACTGCAACCGTAGCGCCGGCCATGGGCTGAAATTTTCGCGCCTTTCGGCCGGAGGTTTGATCCGCGTCAATGCATCTGTGTGGCCAGAAACCACAAGATGCAGGCAATGCACGGCGCGACCCCACAACCTGTAGCGAACACCGTCGATCCCGTCTCCTCCCTGAACGAATACCTCGACCGGCGCGACTGGCGGGTAAACGCGAATGCGAACCAGGGTTATTCGCTCGGGGGGATGATCCTCAACGTGGGCGGCAAGCTCACGGCGAATTACTGGCTCGACCACGTCTATCCCGAGGCCGTCGCGCGGGCGCATCGCGAGGGTGACTACCACCTTCACGATCTCGACATGCTGGCGGGATATTGCGCGGGTTGGTCGTTGCGAATGCTCCTCGCGGAGGGCTTCAACGGCGTGGCGAACAAGGTCGAGTCGGGTCCGCCGCGCCACCTGCGCACCGCGCTCGGGCAGATGGTGAATTTCCTCGGCACGTTGCAAAACGAATGGGCGGGCGCCCAGGCGTTCAGCTCGGTGGATACCTATCTCGCGCCGTTCGTGCGGGTGGACGGACTCGACGAAGAGGCCGTGCGGCAGAATCTGCAGGAGTTCGTCTTCAACCTGAACGTCCCCTCGCGCTGGGGCACGCAGACGCCCTTCACGAATCTCACCTTCGATTGGGTCTGCCCCGAGGATTTGCGGCACCAGCATCCGCTCATCGGCGGCGAGCCCGCGCCGTTCGTCTATGGCGACCTCGGCGTGGAAATGCGGCGGATCAATCGCGCGTTTCTGCAGGTGATGACGGCCGGCGACGCGCGCCAGCGGGCGTTCACGTTTCCGATCCCGACCTACAACATCACGGCGGATTTTCCGTGGGAAAGCGACACGGCGGACTTGCTCTTCGAGGTGACCGCAAAATACGGCCTGCCCTATTTCCAGAATTTTCTGAACTCCGACCTCCAGCCGAACATGGTGCGCTCGATGTGCTGCCGGTTGCAGCTCGATCTGCGCGAGCTGCTGAAGCGCGGCAACGGGCTCTTCGGCTCGGCCGAGCAAACCGGGTCGCTCGGCGTCGTCACGATCAATACCGCACGGCTCGGCCATCTCCACGCGGGCGACGAGGCGGCGTTGTTCGCGCGGTTCGACGCGTTGATCGAGCTCGCGAAGGAGAGTCTCGAGATCAAGCGCGGCGTGATCCAGGAGCAGATGGATCGCGGGCTCTACCCCTACACGCGCCGTTACCTCGGCACGTTGCGGAATCATTTTTCGACCATCGGCATCAACGGCGTGAACGAGTGCATCCGCAACTTCACGGCGGACGCCGAGAGCATCGCGACGCCGTGGGGACGGGAGTTCGCGCTGCGGCTGCTCGACCATGCGCGGGCGCGGATCGCGGCCTGCCAGCAGGAAACCGGCCACCTTTACAATCTCGAGGCGACGCCGGCCGAGGGCACGACGTATCGATTCGCGCGCGTCGATCGGGCGCGCCATCCCGGCATTTTGCAGGCCGGCACGCCCGAGGCCCCGTATTACACGAACTCCACGCAACTCCCGGTCGGGACGACGGACGATCCCTTTGAGGCGCTTGAGCACCAAGAGGAACTGCAATCCCGCTATACCGGCGGCACCGTCTTCCACCTTTATATGCCGGAGCGTATTTCCAGCGCGCGCGCCTGTCGTGAGCTGGTGCGGCGCGTGCTCGGGCAATTTCGCATTCCGTATCTCACGATCACGCCGACGTTCTCGATCTGCCCGACGCATGGCTACCTGCCGGGCGAGCAGCGATTCTGCCCGCGTTGCGACGAAGAACGCCTGGCCAAAAAACGCGCGGCGCGCATCACCGTTTTATGAAACCCATCGACCTCGAAGACCACGAACGGCAACTCTGCGAAGTCTGGACCCGCGTGATGGGCTACCATCGCCCGGTCTCGCAGTTCAACATCGGCAAGCAAAGCGAGCATCGGGAACGGCGGCCGTTCCGCGAGGAACGCAGTCGCGGCGAGGCGCGGGAGCTTGCCGCGTAAGCGCGAACGGTCCCTCGCGGTCGGCGGCCTGGTCCCCTTCTCTACGGTGGATTACCCGGGCTGGCTGAGCGCCGTCGTGTTCTGCCAGGGCTGCCCGTGGCGGTGCCGCTATTGCCATAATCCGCACCTGCAAAGCTTCGCGCGAACCGGAAGCGAATGGCGGGATGTGGCCGCCTTCCTCGAGCAACGGCGCGGCCGGCTCGAAGCCGTCGTTTTCAGCGGCGGCGAGCCAACCGCGCAGCCCGAGATCGAGGACGCGATCCGTGCCGCGCGCGGGCTCGGCTATCAGGTCGGCCTGCATACGGCCGGCATTCACCCGCAGCGATTGCGGCGCGTGCTGCCGTTCGTGAGCTGGGTCGGCCTCGACATCAAGGCGCCGTTCGACGCGCGCTACGACGCCATCACGCAAGTGCGCGGCAGCTGGCGGGCCGCCCGTGCCGCGCTCGATGTCGTGCTGGAATCCGGCGTCGCCTACGAACTGCGCACCACGATTTGTCGGCCGCTGCTCGACGAGGCGGCCCGCGTCGAGATCGAACGCGAATTGGCCCGTCGCCACGCCCGGCCGACGCGCTGGCAGGAATTCCGCGCGGAAGGCTGCGCCGACGCGGAACTGATCCGGTAACGGGCGCTAGCGGCTACCGCCCGGGCTTCAAGACGATTTCGCCGCTGGCGGACGCCGATTTGGAGGGATCCGCCAGACACGAGGCAAGCAGGTGCGTCCTGATATAGAAGGTATTGACAATGCGCCGCCCTTTCCGCGCGATCACCGTAAACTTTGCGCTCTGCAAAGGCGCGAGGGAAACGATGGCGGCCGGGCTCTCGAGGACGTGGTCGTCGAGTTCGTAGCGCAAGACCACCGGGGCAATGGGATTGCGCACGGCGGGAGGCGGACCGTCGTAGGTGTTCGTCACGTTCCTTCGGCGCTGAATTTGAAAACGGGTCGTCGAGTTGCCCGTATTGGTCACCGTAAACACAAGACGATGGCGACTTCTCGCGGTCGTGACCGCCACGCCGTAAATCGGTGGCATCGTCACCCGCACGGCCAGGGTATTCGCGCCAACGATAGCCTCGCCGCCCGCCACGCCGCGAACATCGAAGTCCCCCGGCGAGAAACCGATAATCGGATTCGTGGTCGTCAATCGGGATAAAATCGTTCCCGGCGTGAGGCCGGTATCGACCACTTCGATGGAAAGAGGACCCGCCGCGCCCTTCGTCAGCCAGGCCGCGGTGGCGACCGGAGCCTCGCCCGGGCCCACCCTGGCCTGAAGCACCCCTCCGGCGTCCCACTGCAGTGTATCAAGGGACAGAGTCTGCGCGGAGGCGTCGCCAAGCGTGCCGCCGTTGCGCAGGAATACCGCCCCGGCCGAGCCGGCGCCCGCGAGTGTGCCGTCTTTCCCGATCTCGACGTTGCCGCCCCCGGTGAGGGCCGCGCCCGCCGCGAGAGAAAGCGTGCCGCGCTTGATCGTCGTGCCGCCGGTGTAGGAATTCGTCCCGGAAAGGACCGTCGTCCCCGCGCCTTCGTGGATCACGTCCAGTGCTCCGATCAGCGGCGTCGTAAAAGTATCGAGCGTGCCGTCGTGGTCGAAAACCACCGTGCCGCCGCCGGGGCCGCCATCCACCCCGCCAGCCGTGAGCGCGCCCGCCGCGCCGCCATTGCCCAACTGGAGCGTGCCGTGAAAATCCGCCACGCGCCCGAGGATCAGAGTCTCCGTGCCATCGCCCACCTGGAGCGAAGACCCTGCGTTGAGCACGAGCGCTCCCGTTCCGAGATTGGCCGCAACAAGGATGCCCCCGACTTTTCCCGTGATAACCTGGGTGTCGTTTCGGACCGCGAGACTCGCACTGAATTGCGGGTCCGAGGCCGGAGCCAGGATGCCCGAGATGGACAAATTCGTCCCGTCCGCTCGAGACAGGGCTCCGGTGAACCGCAGGGTCGCGCTTGGGTCAACGCCGGCTCGGGTGCCTTTTAATGAGGAGGCCTCGGAGAACGATGAGAGCACAGGGCCGTGGGTGCTGGCATCGGGAACGTAAAAGGAAAGGAGAACGGGCGGCGACGCAAAGCCCGCGCTGCTCGCGTAACTGAGGGTCCACGATGCCGGTGAAAGCCGGGGGTTCATCAGGAGATTCGGAAAGACCACCGGACTCGAAAACTCCCCGTCGGTCGTGACGCTCTGGAACGCAAAAGACGTCGTCGAAGCCGTATATGCACCCAGCGACGTGCCGTCCACAGACATGGATCCCCGCCCGGTCGTGATCGAGATCGTCACCGCATCGTCGGCCTGGAGCGAAGGCGCGCTGGCGAGGCAAATCGCGGCCGCCACGGCCGCCATCGCGGGCAAGATCGCGAGCCTTCCGGAGCGCGGATTGTCCTCGCCTGACCTGAGTTTTGTTCCCCACCTGTTCACCATCTGCTGCATAAAAATTCGCGTTGATTCTCCTTTGAAACCCGCACATCTGTTGCAGGAAGGCGGAACACGCAAGGCGAATTCGCCGCCGTTCGGTCGGAAAATGCGTTTTCGGGAAAGCTATTTGACGAGCCTTCCCTCGAAGCGGTCGGGCAAAATTCGGGCAACTTTCCCCAAGGCACGGTGAGCGCGGCGGCGCGGGTTTCGCGATTCTCGCGACTTCAATGAAAAGCACTCTTGCTTCGTTCGCACTCGCGCTCAGCGCGATTCCCCTGCTCCACGCCGGCGCGCCCACCCCCGCTTCCGAACCGGCCGTCAATCCCGGCTCCTCCTGGCTCGCCGGTAAACACGCATCGGGCGATTGGTTCGGCCTCCGCAACACGCTTGAAGACCGCGGCATCAACTTCACCGGAAACTGGAAGGGCACATTCTACGGGCTCACCGGCGGCGGCCTGGACTCGCCCCACGGCGCGTTCGATGAAGAATTCACCCTCGGGCTCGAACTCGACTTCGGAAAGCTCGCCGGGATCGAGGGATTGACCGCCGAGGGCGCCGTGCGCTACCGCGATGGCCGCAGCCCGAATGAATACGTCGGCGCGGGCAGCACCTTCAATCCGTCGCGCTATCAAAGCGGCCAGCAATGGCGCCTCATGCCGTTCTTCCTCACCTACACGACGCCCGAACTCTTCGGCGCGAAGCATCTGCTTACCGTCTCGGGCGGCTGGCAAAACGCCTATTCGGTTTTCGGTTATCAGCCGGACTCGAAAATGTTCGTGAACAACGCCATCGGCACTACGAAGGGCATCGGCGGCGCAAACGGCCTCCCGTGGAGCAGCAGCTACGCGGCGTGGGGCGGCTACATCAAAGTCACGCCCACCGACTGGCACTACGACATGGCCGGTCTCTACATGGCGATCCCCGAAGCGACGCTCCGCAACAACCACGGCCTCGACTTCGCCGGCTACGGACCCGATCCCTCGCGCAACGGCCTGTTCTTCCTGGCAGAAACCGGCTTCACGCCCAAGATCGGCCCGGCCAAGCTGCCCGGCAAATACGCCTTCGGCGGCATCTATTGGGGCCTCGAGAACAAGTCCTTCGTGAGCGGTCAGACGAACGACGGCAAATACACATTCTACTGGCTGGCTGACCAAATGGTCTTCCGCGAGCCTTCCAAGGCGAAATCCGCGCCGCTCGCCAAGGGCGCAACAGACGGTAAGAGCTTCAAGGAAGTGGCGGAATCGCCCGAGCCTGTCGCGTTGAGTGACCAGGGCCTCTCGGTCTTCGCCTTCGTGAATTACGCGCCGTCCTACGACAACGCCCTGCCCTTCTACGCCCACGCCGGCCTCGTTTACAAGGGCCTCATCCCCGGGCGCGACAACGATAAACTCGGCGTCGCCTTCGGCCTCGGCAATTACAGCTACGACAAGATCCAGGCCGAGCAGGACGCCGGAAAAAGCGTCCACCAGACCTACGAAGCCGTCGTGGAGGCCGACTACAGCGTGCAGGTGACGAAATTCATCGTCGTGCAGCCCTTCTGGCAATACATCATCCGCCCGGGCGGCACCGGCCTCGTGTCGAACGCCAATATCCTCGGCCTGCACATGGAAGTGACCTTCTGACCGCGTCGCGCCCCGCGGGATCGCCTGCTTGGAAGAAAGGCAAACCCGGGCTACGCTTTCGTATCCACTCCCGGAGCGCGTAACGGCCGGGAGAAAACGGTCCGTCGATCTTCAGTCGCACCCATTCTCTTCCATGAGCACGGCCCCATCCAAAATTTCCGCCGGGGAGATCGATGGGGTCGGGGCCGGACACGACCTGCTCTCCTTCCTGCTCGAGCACATTCCCGACCGGATTTATTTCAAGGACCGGGAAAGCCGCTTCCTCCGGATCAGCCACGCGATGGCGGAGTTTTTTTCGCTCAAGGATCCCGCGGAAGCCATCGGGCGCACCGACTTCGATTTTTTTACCCGCGAGCACGCGCAACCCGCCTTCGACGACGAGCAAAGAATCATCGCGAGCGGCACCCCTCTCATCGGAAAGGTCGAGAAGGAAACGCTCCCCGACGGACGCGTCGGATGGTGCATCACCACGAAGATGCCTCTGCGAGACCAGCACGGCGCCATCGTGGGCACCTGCGGGATTTCCAAGGACTTCACCGTGCAGAAAAACCTCGAGGATTCGCTCGAGCGCAGCAACGCCCTGCTCGCCGCGAAACAAACCGAGCTCCAGCACACCCTGGACGAGCTGCGCAAGACGCACGAGCAGTTGAAAGCCGCCCAGCGGCAGCTCATCGATGCGGAAAAAATCCAATCCCTTGGCCGGCTGGCCTTCGGAGTTGCGCACGAAGTCCGCAATCCACTCAACATCCTGAACATGGCGGTCGAATTCCTCGGCGGCCAGGCAGCCATCACGGCGGATCCGACGACGAACGCAATCGTCGCCACGATGAAGGACGCCGTCGCGCGCGCCGACGCGGTCGTCACCGAGCTGATGGATGCCTCCGGAGCGGCGGAACTGACCCGGGAACTCCATCAAATCGAGCCCGTGATTCGCAGCGCCGTCGCCCGCTACGAGGAGCGTCTCACCCGGGCGGGCATCGCCTTGGAAATGGATGTCCCGCCCGGCCTGCCGGACCTCTCGATCGATCCGAAAAGAATCGAGGAGACCCTGTCCGGCATCCTTCAAAATGCCTTCGATGCCATGCCGACCGGCGGGCGTCTGACGATCCGCGCGAGCGAGCAGCGAGTCCAGGACGCCGAATCGGACGTCGGCTCCCGCTCCGCCCGCAAACTGCGCGCCGGCGACCGTATCGTCCGAATCGAGATCGCGGACACCGGCGCCGGAATTCCCAAGGAGCGGATCGACGATATCTTCGACCCGTTCTTCACCACCAAGGCGACCGGCGAAGGCGTCGGCCTCGGCCTGACGGTTTGCCGAAAAATCGTCGAACTTCACGGCGGCCGGATCACCGTCGCGAGCAAGGAGTCCGAGGGCGCCTGCATCTCCATCGACCTGCCGGTCGAGGACAAGTCGGCAGCGACGCGATAGCCGCCGCATTCCCAAGCGCGATCAGTTCAATCCACTGGCGGGGCTGGCGAGCAGGTCGGCGAAGATTTCGTCGCGACGGCGGCGGGCTTCGTTCGAGCGCCGAGTGGCGAGCGAACGGCGAACGCGGCGCTTCGTGTAGTCGGGCAGGTGGAGCGTGTAGTGGATCCACCAGGTGCCGTTGTTGTTCCAGAGATGGTGATCTGGATTTTCGTCCGCGATGCGGATCGCGGGAACGGCGTTCGAGAGTGTGACTTCTTGGGACATGATGCGTATTTCGGTTTTTAGTTCGATTGACGCATCGAAGAGGGGAAGCCGCCTTCGCGTCTTCACCGGAGATTGCAGTTCGAGGCGTTGGCCGCCTCGCACATCGGTTCGGAAGAACCAGGCACCTCGGCGTCTCCTCGCCAGGTTGCCGGACTCGTGTTTCCACGGGCCGCTCTTGATGCTGGGAACCAAAATACACAACCCCGCGCGCCGCGCACGCAAAAGTTGTGTCATAGATCGCAGGGTGGTTCCCGCGTCAGCCGCGCGTCAGTCGGAGCTGTCGCTCTCGCCTTCGTCGGATTTTTCGCCGGCCTTTCCCGGGGCAAAGATGGCTTTCAACGTCTTGCCGATGAGGGGTGCGCCGTTCGTGCCGCCGTGGATATTGTTGTCGCCGGGCTCGCCTTCGTAAACCGCGGCGAAGGCGAAGCGCGGGTTCTCGGCCGGGGCGAATCCCGCGAACCACGCGGCGGTGCGCTGTTTGTCGCGGTCGCCGCCGCCGCCCCATTGCGCGGTGCCCGTCTTGCCCGCGACGTGAATGCCCTCGACCTGCGCGCGATGCGCGGTGCCGTTGCCATCCTCGGTGACGGCGACGAGCGCCTTGCGGAGCTGCTCCATGATCTCGGGCTGGATCGCGAGATCGTCGCGGATGCGGTCCGGGTAGGCGGCGACGACCTTGTTGTCGAGGCTCTGGATCTGCATGACGAGACGCGTCTGGTGGAACTTGCCGCCGTTGGCGATCACGCCGTAGGCCTGCGCCATTTGCAGCGGCGTGATGAGGATGTCGCCCTGGCCGATGGACATGTTCGCGACATCGCCCTGGAGGATTTTGCGTTTCTGCACGCGCAGCATGTAGGCGTCCGTCGGGATGTTGCCCTTTTCCTCGGCGTGCAACGGAATGCCGGTGCGCTGGCCGAGGCCGACGCGCGTGGTCCAGTCGATGATGGGTTTCGATCCGATCTTGAGGCCGGCCTGGATGAACCACGTGTTGCACGACTGGGTGAGCGCCTGCACGAAATTCAGCGAACCGGCATCGACCTTCTTCCAGTTGTGGAAGACGAAGTTGCCGATGCCAATGGCCGTGGGGCAGCTGAACTCGGTGTCGGGCTTCAGCTTGCCCTCCTTGAATCCCGAGAGGCCGACAAAGGTCTTGAAGGTCGATCCGGGCGGATACGCCGAGCGGTAGGCGCGAGGCAGCAGCGGCACGGCGGGATCCTTCTGCACGGCGTCGAATTTCGCCTGGTCGAGAAAGGGCACGAAGATATTCGGATCGAACGTCGGCCACGAGGCGAGGGCAAGGATTTCGCCGGTGTTTGGATCAATGAGGACGATGGCGCCGCGCTTCGCGTTTTTGGAAAGGACATCCTCGCAGAGCGCCTGGAGGTCGCGGTCGAGGGTCGTGATGACGTTGTAACCCGGCACGGGCGGGCGGGCGATGCGCTCGGAGGTTTTCCGGCCATCCGCGTCGAACGTGACATGCAGCACGCCGGGCTGGCCCTTGAGCTGGTCGTCGTAAATCTGCTCGAGGCCTTCGCGGCCCTGGCTCTCGGGGAAGATCACGTCGCCGTTCTCGATCGGCCGCAGCGAGAGCGGGGCGACGCGACCGACGTAGCCAATGATGCTGCCCGCGAGCGGACCCTCGGGATAAAAGCGCACGTAGGTCTGGCGCAGGATGAGCGTGGGGGTGACGCCCTTGGAGACGATGGCGAGTTCCTGCGGCTTGAGATCCTCGACGATGTCGTAGGGCAGCACGCCGCGGTTCTTGTAATGGTCGAGGACGGCCTTCTCGTTGAGCTTGATCGGGCGGCCGAGCAGGCCCTGCGCGAGCGTCGCCTGCTGGCGGGCGAAATCGAGCACCTGCTGGTCGGTCATGTCGAGCGGCGTGGGGAAGCTGATCGCGAGGTTGTAGCTCAGCCGCGACTGCGCGAGCGGCTTGCCGTTGCGGTCGGTGATGAGCCCGCGCGGAGCGGGAATTCCGAGCTGCCAGGTGCGCGCCTGCTTCTGCGTCTCCCAGGTGGCTTTCGGATTTTCGACCGGACCGGAGTTGTCGAGAATGGCCTCCTGGGCGGCCGCGATGGCGAGCAATCCCAGACTGGCGGCGAGACGAAGAAGCAGCTTCATGAAAAAACGGGGCCTCAACAGCTAGTGCAGGCGTTCGCCGGACGCAACCCCGCAGACCAGACTACCGCGCGGCCGCGCTGGGCTTCGCTTTTCGCACGGCCGATTGGCAGCCCGCACAGGGAGCCGGCGCCCGCGTCGAAATTTTTCCCGATTCACTCGAGTGACAGCCGCTCGCACTCTTGCGCCGCGTGGCGCGGTAGCCGAGCCAAACAGCGCCCCCGAGAGTGAGCGCGACGAGGGCGGAATCGAGCAGGTTCATGTGAAACGCGAGGCAATTTGAAAGGTAAGCGTCGCGGCGACCCAGGCAAGCGCGGTGAGATAGACGAAGGCGAAGACCGCCCAGCGCCGACCGGACTCCCGGGCAATCACCGCCAGCGTGGAGCCGCATTGCATGCAGAACGCGAAGAAAATCATCACCGAGAGCGCCGTGGCGATGGTGAAGATCGGCCGCCCGGCGAGCGGGCCGTCCGGCCATTTCGCGTGTTGCATCGCCGTCCGCAGCGAGTCGTCCCCCGCATCCGCGCCGAGGTGATAAATGATGCCCAGCGTGGAAACGATGACCTCGCGCGCCGGGAAACTCGCGAGCACACCGATGGTAATTTTCCAGTCGAACCCGGCCGGTGCGAAGACCGGCTGCACCAGGCGCCCCGCGCGGCCGAGGAAGCTCTGCTCGATGTAATCGCCGGCGGTTTCGCGGTCGAGGGCGGCCGTCAAATCCGCGTCGCCGGCCGTGAGCCGGGCGTCGATGGCCGCCGGCGTGCTGTTTTCCGCCGCCGCTGTCTGCGTCACGAATTCCCGGCGCGCTTCGTCGGCCACCTGCGGCGACCGCGGGAAATACAGCGCCGCCCAGATGACGATGCTCATCGCAAGGATCACCGTGCCGGCGCGCGTAAGAAAAGCGCGGCCACCCTCCCACATCCGCCACAGCACGTCGCGCGGATGCGGGACGCGATACGGCGGCAGCTCGAGCAGGAATGGCTGCACGCGAATGCGCAGCACCTTGCGGTTGAAAAACCATGCCGCTGGCAGCGCCACCATCAGCCCGATGACGTGCATGAAAAACAACGTTGCCGCCGCGATCGCCGCGCCGTAGGCCGGCTGGATGAATGCGCCGATCATGAGCACATATACGGGCAGCCGCGCCGAGCAGCTCATCAGCGGCGCGACGAGCACCGTGAGCAGGCGCGCCTTGGGGTCCTCGATCGTGCGCGTCGCGAGAATGCCCGGCACCGCGCACGCATAGCTCGAAAGCAGCGGCACGAAGCTCTTCCCGTTCAGCCCACACCAGCCGAAAAGGCGGTCCATCAGGAACGCCGTGCGCGCGAGATAGCCGGTGTCCTCCAGCAGCGCGATGAAGAAAAAGAGCAGGAAGATTTGCGGCAGGAAGACGACCACGCCGCCCACGCCGGAGATCACGCCGTCGCAGACGAGGGATTGAAACATCGGCGTGCCCGCGAGCAGCGGCGCGAGATGATCGCGCACCGCGCCCGTCGCGGCCTCGATGCCATCCATCAAGGGCGTAGCGAACGTGTAGATCGACTGAAACACGAGGAACATGAGCACCGCGAAGATGAGCAGGCCGCTCACCCGATGCGTGAGCACGGCGTCGATTCGCTCCGTCCGGGCCGGCGCGGATTTCCCCTCGCGACGGACGACCTCCTCGAGCACCGAGTCGATGAAGCGGTAATGCACAAGCGCCTCGGCCGCGAGCGGGTGCATGCCGGCGGCGCGAATCGGCCGACGCACGCGGTCGAGCAGCGGCGCGCATTCCTGGCGGGCCACGCCGAACCGCCCAAGCACGGCGTGATCGTCCTCGAAGAGCATCCGCCGCAGCATCGCATCCTCGAGACTCTCGCCGCCACCGCGCGCGAGCTCGCCGCGGAGCAACGTCACCGCCTCGCCCACGCTGGCCGGCCATTGCGGAATTTTGGAAACCTCGGGCCGCGCAAATGCCGCCTTCATCGCCTCGCGCAGGCCGTCGATTCCCTCGCCATTCCGGGCCGCGATGGGAATGACCGGCGCACCGAGCCGCTCGGAGAGTCGCGCCACGTCGATGGCCAGCCCGCGCGCCCGCAGCTCGTCGGTGAAATTCAGCGCCACGATGAGCGGGCGGCCAAGGTCCGCGAGTTGCCGCGCGAGAAACAGGCTGCGCCGCAGATGGGTCGCATCGACGAGGCAGATCACGAGGTCGGGAATCGTCTCGCGCCAGCCCTGCAGGCATTCGATGGCGATGCGTTCGTCGGGCGAGGTCGCTGCGAGCGAATACGCGCCGGGCAGATCGATCACCGTGACTTTGCGGTCGTCCATCTCGATCTCACCCGTCTTGCGCGCGATGGTCACACCGGGGTAATTGCCCACGCGCTGGTGCGTGCCGGTCAGCCGGTTGAACAGCGTCGTCTTGCCCGTGTTGGGATTGCCAATCAGGGCGACGGTGAGCGGGGGCGCCGCGGTCAGAACGCCGGCAGGCATTCGGCCTCCACCGTCACGCTCTGCGCATCGCGACGGCGCAGACACACCACGCAACCGGGCAGCTCCACCATGAGCGGATCGCCCAGCGGCGCGCGCCGCACCACTTTCAAATGCGAGCCCGGCATCAAGCCCATCGCCAGCAAACGCCGTCCAATCGAGGCATCATGGTCGATTTCCGCCACGACCGCGCGGTCTCCCGGATGCAAATCGTAGAGGGTGCGGACAGCGGGCTTCGGCTTCACGGGAATGATAATGAGACATAATCTCATTCAGCCCGCATGTCGAACGGAATCCGTGGGGCGTCAGGGCCGCGACCGCGGTGCAGTGATGTGCGCCGGCTTCAAATACAACGGCTCGATCACCGTCGTCGCCGGTGGTTCGGTGAGCGCCAGTCGCGCAATCACGGCGGCCTCCGGCACGGCCACGATCACGCCCGGCACCGTCGGCATCGGAGCGGCCGCCAACCGGCGTAAATCCGGGCGCGCCTCGAGCTTCGCAAGCAGGTCCGCCAGCGGCAGCAATTCAAAATCCCCGCACATCCGGCCATCCGCCACCAGCGCGAGCCAGAACACCCCGCCGCGCGCATCGCCCAGCGCAAAGAATTCCCCTTCGCCGCCCGCCAGCGCCCGGGGCGAGACGATTCCCACCCGTTCCGCGCCCGTCACGAGATGCAAGCCCTCCGCCGCCGCGATCGCCGCACGCAACCCATTGTAGGAGCCCGGCCCGATCCCCACGGCGATCCGGTCCACGCGCTCGACCGCGGCCACCGCCCGATCGAGCGCCGGAAAAAACGCCCCGCCGCGCCCGCGCGGGCACTCGAAACGCTCATCGTAAATCGTCACGCCATCCGCCACGACGGCGACGCTACCGCTCGCCGTCGAGCAATCGAACGCCAGCACTTTCATGCCGTCCGCTCCCATCGTACAAGCCGTGCCTCGCCGCAAATTTCGAACCGCAACCGCCACGCGTCCAGCGGCAGCATTTCCGGAAAGCGATCCCCCCACTCCACCAGCAACGTCTCGCCGCTCGCGACATAATCGTCCCAGCCAAGCCCGACCACCTGCACCGGATCGTCGAGCCGATACCAATCGAAATGCACCACCGCCACGCGGCCGGTCGCGTATTCATGCACGAGCGTAAACGTCGGACTGCTCACCTCGCCCACGTTGCCAAGCGCCGCGACGAAGCCTTTCACGAACTGCGTCTTCCCCGCGCCGAGCGCCCCCTCGAGCGACACCACGGCGCCCGGCGGCAGCGCCTCCGCAAAGCGCGCCCCCAGCGCCCGGGTCTCCCCGGGAGTGGCGCAGCGGGCCTCTCCGATTGTGTCAGGCCCGTCACCGGCCGGTTTTGCGTTTGTCATGCCGCAGGGAATCTAGTTTCTTCGACCCCATGGACTCAACCTCCCTGTGGGCTCGCTTTCAGCAGACGTTTCTCCGCTACGAAGACCTCGGCGTCTCGGTCGATATCAGCCGCATGAACTTTCCCGCGGACTTCTTCGCGACGATGCAGCCGAAGATCGACGCAGCCTTCCAGTCGATGATTGCGCTCGAAGGCGGTGCCATCGCAAATCCCGACGAGGACCGCATGGTCGGCCACTACTGGCTGCGCGACGCCTCGCTCGCTCCCACGCCCGAGCTGGCGCGCGACGTCGAGGCGACCCGCGACGAAATTCTCGCGTTCGCCGCCGCCATCCACTCCGGCGCGATCACCGCCGGCAATGGCGCGAAGTTCACCGACCTTCTGTCCATCGGCATCGGCGGCTCCGCGCTCGGTCCGGAATTCGTCGCCGACGCGCTCTGGACGCCCGAAAATCCCGTCCGTCTGCACTTCTTCGACAACACGGATCCCGACGGCTTCGAGAAGGTCTTCGATCAAATCGGCGCGAACCTCGCAACCACGCTCGTCGTCGTCATCTCAAAATCCGGCGGCACCAAGGAATCGCGCAACGGCATGCTCGCCGCGCAGGCCGCGTTCACGAAGGCCGGCATCCCGTTCGCGCCGCAGTTCGTCGCCGTCACCGGCGTGGATAGCCAGCTCGACAAGACGGCCGTCAGCGAAGGCTGGCTGCGCCGCTTCCCGATGTTCGACTGGATCGGCGGCCGCACGTCCGTCATGAGCGCCGTCGGCCTCGTGCCGATGGCCGTGCAGGGCCTCGATGTGCCCGCGTTCCTCGAGGGCGCCAAGGCCATGGACGCGAAGACGCGCGTCCCCGAACTCCGCAGGAACGCCGCCATGTGGCTCGCGCTCATGTGGTGGCACGCCGGCGACGGCCGCGGCAAAAAGGACATGGTCGTGCTCCCCTACAAGGATCGCCTCCTCCTCTTCAGCCGCTACCTTCAGCAGCTCGTGATGGAATCGCTCGGCAAGGAACTCGACCTCGACGGCAAGGTCGTGAACCAGGGCATCGCCGTCTATGGCAACAAGGGCTCGACCGATCAGCACGCCTACGTCCAGCAGCTCCGCGACGGCGTGAACAATTTCTTCGTCACCTTCGTCGAGGTCCAAAAAGGCAGCGACGTCCCCGAGATCGAAGTCGAGCCCGGCGTGTATAGCAGCGACTATTTGCAGGGCTTCCTTCGCGGCACCCGCAGCGCGCTTCACGAGGGCGGCCGCGAGACGATCACGGTCAGCATTCCCGAGGTGAACGCCTACAACCTTGGCGCGCTCATCGCGCTCTACGAACGCGCCGTCGGCTTCTACGGCTCGCTCGTGAACATCAACGCCTACCATCAGCCCGGCGTCGAGGCCGGCAAGAAGGCCGCCGCCACCGTGCTCGAGGTGCAGGCGAAGGTCGTCGCCGCGCTCAAGGCCGCTCCCGGCGCCGCAAAGACCTCCGACGAACTCGCCGCCGCCACTGGAGCGGACCCCGAAACGATCTTCCATTGCGCGCACCAGCTTGCCGCGAATCACGCCGGCTTCTCGGCCACGCCCGGCGCCACCCCCGCCGCGGACATCTTTTCGTTCACCGCATGAGGCGACCCGCCGCGCTGCTCCTGACGCTTTGCCTGCTGGCGTTGGCCCTTGCGGGTTGCGACCGCCCGCAGGCAACGGTCGATCAGCTCCGGCAGGAAATCGCCGCCTACAAGGCGAACCCATCGGACGCCGCGCAAGCCAGGATCGAGGCCGACCTCGCGAAACTCGACGCCCAGATCGAGCAGCTCGACGCGAGGGGCAAAACCGCCGAGGCCGCCGGCTACCGGTCCAGCGCGGAAAACCTCCGCTCCGACTACCGCGCCGCCCGCATGGTCCGCACGATGAAGGACGCGCAATCCGCCATCGAGGGGATCGGCCAGGCCTTCAAGGAAGCTGGTAAAAGCATCGGCGACGCCTTCCGCGACACGCCCAGCCCCACGCCAAAATCTCCGCAGCCATGAAGCCCACGCCCCGCATCACCGCAAAATACGAAGCCGCCGCCGTGGGCGCCACGATGCTCGGCGTCGCGACGCTGGGCGCCTTCGCGCTCGGGGCCGTGGCCATCGGCGGCCTCGCGATTGGCGCCGTCGCCGTCGGTCGGTTCGCCATCGACCGGCTCACCATCGGCAACCTTCGCGTGAAGCGCCTCGAAGTGGACAAGCTCGTCGTTCACGAGACCGGCAACTGATCAGCGCTGCAGGGTCTCGCGCGTCACCGCGGGAAAGTAAATTCCGCGCGGCTCGGAGCGCCACCAGTTCCCCGTCGCCCGTCGCTCCGCGAAGGTCGTGAACCGATACGCATCAAGCTCACTCCGCACATAGCGCGGCGGCTTTCCCTCGAACGGATCGCGTTCCATCAGCGCGAGCACCTCAGGCCGCGCTTCCAGTAATCGCAGCACGAACGGCCCCATCCACGATGTGGCGTCCGCATCCTGCATCGCCGCGAACCACATCTGCCAGTCGAGCCGCGGCATGTAAGGCCCCGCGAACGGCGGAGGCCGATTCAGCGAGCCCGGCTTGAACCGGAACGCGTAGTCCTTCCACGTCACGCCATCCATGCTTCCCTGCAGCCGGATTTCCGGCCGCTCCGTCGTCATCGACGCGAAGAGTCCGTAGCCATTGATGCTGCGAAACGAGGCCACGTGTCCATAAATCCAGGCGAGTGGCTCCATCACCCGCGGCATCGTGCGAAACGCTCCCGCCAGCGGCACCAAGCTCAGCGCGACATAGGCGGCGATGAGCGCCGGCAGAACGCCTCGCGACCAGCGCACCGGCGCATTCGCCCGCGCCGCCTCCCGGAACGGTCGCGGCCACACGGCGTCATCGACAAGCAGCAACACCAGCGCCGCCGCCAGCACGTTGAAAAATCCGTAATTGCCCGTCAGCTCGATCAGAACCTGCAGCGCCAGCAGCCCCCCGGCCGCAAACAACCGCGGACGCCGCGGCAGAAAAATGAGGAACGGCAGCACGAGCTCGAGGCCGAGCACCGAGGCGCACGAAAATTTTTGAAACCACTCCGGCGCCTGCGCCGCAAACCACGCGACCAAATTTGGCAGCGGTTGCGTCCAGTAATGGAAGTCGAGCGCCGTGAGATTTCGCCACGTCGGATCGCCGCTCGAGAGCTTCACGACGCCCGACGAAAACATCAGTCGAAACAGCAGCCACACGAGCGCGAAATGCCCGAGGCGCGAGGGCCGCCGCCACGTCAGATTCGGCCGCCCGGCGCACGGCGCGACGAACACCGCCAGCAGTCCCGCCTCGAGCAGCAGAATGTCCCATTGGAACGAATAAAAATCCTGCCCCCCGACGGTCAGCGACAGATACGCGACCCACGCTCCCGCCAGCGCCAGCGGCTGCGCCACTCCCAGCATCACCAGCACCGCGCAACCGACTCCGAGTCCCGTCAGCCCGAAAATCATCGCGTCGCTCGCGTTCAACCACAGCAGCGTCGGCCATTGCCACCATGCGTCCGCACCGAGCACCACCGCCGCTTGCGGCAGCACGTCTCGCACCGGCAAAATCCCGTGCGCGCCGATCAAGCCTCGCGCCTGCACGCCAAACGAAACGAACGCGATCACGTAGATCAACCCAAGCAGCCGCAGGAAAAGCGTCGTTGCAATCGCGTAGGTCGGCGACGTCACGTCGCGCCCCCAAAGCAACCGCGTGAGCCTCGAAAACAGCATTCGGTTGCGCGCCACCACGCCATAGGCGCAGTCCGCCACCGCGCCAAATCCCGGCACCCGTTCATACGCGCGCACGGCGAGCTTCGCGACGCGCGATGTCGTCGCCAGCGAACGGAACACCGCCGCCGCGCGATCATACCGTCGGCCGTAGCCGTCGAAGAATTGCACCGATCCCGCAAACTCCGCCGCCGGCACATCCGCAAACTCCGGCCCGAGGTCCTGTGACGCCCGATACTCCACGCGGTCGCCCGTGATCGCGCGCCACCGCTCGATCCAGAGCCGGCAAAAGCCGCAGTCGCCGTCGAAAATGAGCAAAGGCCGTTCGCGCTGCATGTCGGAAAAGACCTTAACTCCACCGCATCCTCAACTACAGTCCCCGAATGCCGTTGCTCAACACCCTCGAGAAGCACCTCGGGCGACTCGCCATTCCGGGCCTCATCCGTTATGTCGTGGCGCTCAACGCCCTCGTATTTCTCCTCGGGCTTGCCGTGCCGTCCTACGTGGACCAACTCACGCTCAACCCCGCCGCCATCGCCGACGGCCAGGTCTGGCGCCTCGTCAGTTGGATCTTCATTCCCACGGCCTCGAGCCTGCTCTTCGTGCTCTTCTACCTCATGTTCACGTGGTGGATGGGCGACCTCATCGAAAGCGCATGGGGCGCTTTTCGCCTGAACGTTTACTATCTCACTGGTTTCCTCGGCTGCACCGCGGCGGCGCTGCTCTTCGGTCAATCCCTCGCGAACATCGCGCTCAACAGCTCGCTCCTCTTCGCCGCCGGCACGCTCGCGCCCGAGTTGCAGGTGCTTCTCTTCGGGATCATCCCGTTGCGATTGAAATGGATCGCGGGATTCAGCGCCGTCCTTCTCGGACTGGGTCTTGTCACCGGCGACTGGGGCGCTCGCGCCGCCATCGTCGTGTGCTTTAGCAACTACCTGCTGTTCTTCGGACCCACGTTTTTCCGACACACCGCGGAGGCCCGCAAAATCGCCGCGCGACGCGCCCGCTTCGAAATCGCGAAGACTCCGGCCGCCGAAACCCTCCACCGTTGCGAAGCCTGCGGCCGCACGGAAGTCTCGAACCCCGAACTCGACTTCCGCGTCTCCGCCGACGGCCACGAATACTGCACGGTGCATCTGCCCGCCCGCCAGCGGCAGTGAGTTTTGGGCCGCGCCGGTTTCAGCGCGACTTCCCCGCCGGCTTCGACGCCGCTTCGCCCCCGCCCATGCCGAGCACGTCGAAAAATTCGCGAGGAATCACCTTCGGCCGCCATTGGGGATCGGACACCGTGCCGACGGAAACGTATTCCAGCAATTTGCTCACGGGGAACAGCACGAGGCCGGGAATTCCGCGCGCGTTGATTCGCACCGTCATGTCCATCACGCCGCCGGGGAAGCCCACGGTGCCGTCGCCGAACAGCTCGAAGCCGGAGCCCTGGATATCCAGGTTCTTCGTCGTGATGAGCTGGTTCGCGATTGTGAAATCCGCCGTCGCCAGCCGCGCGTTCTCGTGCCCGGCGCCGGGAATGATCGTGCCGATGACGACCGAGAGCGGCCCGAACAGCGGAATGGACATCACATGTCCATCCTCGACGCGAATGTTACCGTGGCCGCGCATTTGCGAGGGATTGCGCAGGCTCGCGTCGAAGGAATACGCGCCGCTCATGCGGCCGTCCGACTTGGAATAGCCAAAGTAGAGCTTCGTGAGCGACGGAAAGTCGATGTGGTCCAGCGTCAGGTCGGTGCTGAAGCTCGGATCGTTCGGAGCGACGGAAACCTTCGCTTTCACGCTCGCCTCTCCGCCGTAAAGCCCCGCCCTCCGCACGTCCGCGACCACCTGCTGGCCCTTCAACAGGACGGTCGCCTGCACATTGTCGAAGAGCAGGTCGCGGTTCAAAAGCGTGTAGGCGAGGCCGCCGGGAGCATCGACCGTGATGCGCAGGTCGTTCTTCGAGGGATCGACCATGTGCGCAATGCCGTCCGCACGCACGTCGGGCGGGCCGCGAAAACGGTAGACCGCGACCGTCGCCGCGATGCGCGGATCGACCCACATCAGGATGTCCGGCGGGTTGATGTTCGTGCGGATGCCGTCCAGCCGCACCTGGTGCCCGCCAAAGTCATAGGTGAACGAGCCCGTCGCCCGCAGCGATCCTTTCGCGATTGTGAGATCTTTATAAATGATCGCGCGATCCTTCACGATCACGTCCGCCTCGCCGGAATCGATCCAGGAATCGCGCATCGCGGAACGCCCCAGCGTGATGTGGCCACTCCCCGACATCGCATCGAGGCTCGGCCGCGTGCCCGTGAGCGAAATGCGGATCTTCGGCGGATCCTTGAACTCGAGCAGCTTGATGATGTCCTGTTCTTTCGGGCCGAAGAGGGCGAGAAATTCCGTTGGGTCCGCGTCGCTATCGAGGGATAGTTTCAGCTCTCCCGGTCCCGTGAGTATCTGCGCGCGCACCGTTCCGGTCGTGGACCGCAACACCGCGTCCTGAAGATAAAGCCGGCCATCCTTCCAGGAGAATCGCGTGGAAAATCCCCGCCCGCGAATGTCCTTCAATCGGAAACCCGTCGTCGAAGTCTGCCCCACGATCGCGACCGACGGTCCGTGCGCGCCCGGCGTGACGGTGATCGTCGCCTCGATGGCCGGCGGCGCGTCGAAGGTCGCCTGCCTTGCCAGATCAGCCCGCCCCGCCAGCAACAGCACCGGCGCCAGCCTCACACCGCCGGTCACGTCGAGATGTCCCGCGCTCGTCGAAAAATTCCACGCGCCGGCCATCTGCAACCGGCCCGAAGCCCCGGCGGCGCGTAGATTCGAGAGCGTCACCGCGTGGTCGGCATAGGTCGCGGCAAGATTCACTCGGTCGAAACTCAAATCATCGTAGCGCACGCCGCCCGTCCGCAACGTCACCGCGTCCGCCACGATGGAAGCCGGATCGGAAAGATCGCCACTCACGGCCACTTCGAGTTCGGGCTTCGGCTCCGAAAATTTCATGCGGCGCAATACCTCCAGCGCGGAGCGAATCGCCGCCGCGCGCGAGGCGACCTTCTCCGGCGTGCTGGGACGCGCCGGAGCGCCTCCCTGGGGCAGCGCAAGATGGCCGCGCAGGGTCACGTGAATCCCCTCGACCCAGCATTCCGCGCGACTGATTGTCACCTGCCCGCTCGCGCTGAGAATCTCCGCCTGGATGTCGGTCAGGAGGATGGAATCCGGCTGCACGCCGTCATCCGCGAAGGGAATTTCCACCCGCGCATTTTCCAACCCGAGCCAGTCGATGGAAACGCGCCCACCGAGCAGTTCCGCGAGATTGGGCGAGACCGCGAGCCGGTCGAGCTGCGCGAGCTGGCGGGGGGATTCACCGCGCCGTCGCAGGGTCACATCCTCGGCGACGATGCCCTCGAACGGCCGGAACGTCAGTCGCCCGATCGTCACCTCGAAATTGGGCCCGCCCAGCGCCCGCGCAACCTTCGCGCGCCATTCCGCGTCGAAACCGACGAACTGCAAATAGGCGAGCAGCGCCGGCACGCCCAACAGGATCAGCACGCCGAGGAACTTCGCCAGGATTTGAAAAACGCGTCGCAAGAATTTTCCTCTCAACTATCAACTCTCAACCATCAACTACAAGAGATGCAGCGCATCGACGTCCACGGTCACCCGCACTTCGCGCGGCGCGGACAATTTCGCCAGCGCGGCCTTTGCCAGTCGGCTCATCCGCACCGCGCTCGGGCCGCGCATCGTCAGGTGAAACCGATACTCGCTCTTCACGCGGGCAAGCGGCGCCGGCGCAGGGTCGCCGATCGTCATGTCCGCCGTCGCGGCCTCGCGCAATCGCCGCACAAGCGTCTGCGCGACAAACTCCGTGCGCTCCGCGTGTTCGCCCCGCACCGTCACCAGAACGAAACGCTGGAATGGCGGGTGCCCAAAGGCGCGCCGGAATTCCGATTCGTGCTCCCAGAAGCCCGTGAAATCATGATGGCGCGCGTGTTGGATCGACGGATGCGCCGGCGTGAAGGTTTGCACGAGCACCTCCCCCTCCGCCTCGCCGCGACCCGCGCGGCCCGCGACCTGCGTGAGGAGCTGAAACGTCCGCTCGCCGGCGCGGAAGTCCGCCATGTGCAGGCCGACGTCCGCGTTCACAATGCCGACCAGCGTCACGTTGGGAAAATGCAGGCCTTTCGCGATCATTTGCGTGCCGACGAGGATGTCGATCTTCCGCGCCTGAAAGCGGTCCAGCGTCTCGCGATAGCTGCCCTTGCGCGACATGGAATCGGCGTCCATCCGCTCGACGCGGGCCGTGGGAAAGACCTTGCGCACGGATTCCTCGACCTTCTGCGTGCCAAAGCCCGAGTGGCGAATGCCGGGATCGCGGCACTTTGGGCAGGACTTCGGCGCGCGTTCGGCGTGACCGCAAAGATGGCAGCGGATGCGTTCGTCCTCGCGGTGATACGTGAGCGCAACGCTGCAATTCGGACACTGCGCGACGAACCCACACGCCTGACACATCATGGCCGATGCGTAACCGCGTCGATTGAGAAACAGGATGGTCTGCTCGCCCTGTTCCAATCGCCGCCCGATGGATGCGCAGAGCATCGCGGAGAGGACCTGTTGCTGGCCCTTCTGGCGATTTTGCAGGCGCAGATCGACCACGCGGATCAGCGGCATGCGACGGTCGTCAATGCGCGACGGCATCCCGACGAGGCGGTATTTTCCGGTCCGCGCATTATGGTAGCTCTCGAGCGACGGCGTCGCGCTGCCGAGCACGACGGCGCAGCCCTCGAGCGCGGCGCGATAGACGGCGACATCGCGGGCATGATACCGCGGCGCCTCGTCCTGCTTGTAGGAATTCTCGTGCTCCTCATCGACGACGATCAGCCCGAGATTTTCGAGCGGGGCAAAGATGGCGCTGCGCGCGCCGATGACAATGCGCGCTCCGCCGGAGTGAATCTTGTGCCACTCGTCGTGCCGCTCGCCCTCGGAGAGATGGCTGTGCAGCACCGCAATGTGGGCCTGAATCGACGCAAAGCGCGACTTGAAGCGCTCGACGGCCTGCGGCGTGAGCGAAATTTCCGGGACGAGCACGAGCGCGGTTTTGCCCGCCGCGAGCGCGTGCCGCAGCCCCTGCAAATACACCTCGGTCTTGCCACTGCCGGTGACGCCGTGCAGGAGAATCGGCTTTGCCTCTATCGGCTGATCGATCGCCGCGCATACCGCCGCGAGCGCTTCGGCCTGCTCGGCATTGAGCGCCAGGTCGTCCGATGGGAGATACTCGCCCTCGGGGTCGCGCGCCACGCGCTGCCGCGCCACGCGCACGATGCCGCGCTTCTCCAGCGCTTTCACCGCGGGCCGCTGGCCGGTCAACTCAGCCAGCTCGACCGGCGCGGTGCTTTGCTCGAGCCGGCGGATGACCTCGAGCTGCCGCGGAGCGCGACGCTCCAACTCCCCGCGCTCCGCTTCGTCTGGCATGCGCGTCAGTTCGACGAAAAATTGTTCCTTGTGGGTCAGCTCGGCCTTGCGAATGACGACCGGCAGCACCGCGCGCATCGCGACCTCCTCGGCGCAGCAATAGTAATCGGCCATCCACTGTGCGAGCCGCATGAGCACAGGCCGCACGAGCGCGTCGTCGTTCACGAGCTCGACGAGATCGCGCACGCCGCGCGCATCGCTTTCCTCGAGCACCGCCAGCACCGTGGCGAGCACCACCCGCGTGCGCAACGGCACCCGCACGCGGGAGCCGGGCGTCACCCGCGACGCGAGGGCGGGCGGGATCCCGTAGTCCAGCGGCTTGCCGGCGGATTGGTCCAGCAGGACGCGGGCGTATCGAGACATCGCCTCGTTCTAGCAGAACGTTTCGCCCGGATGAAACCCCGAGAACGCTAATCCCGCTCCCGCGCGATCCGCGCCAGCAGGTTCAGCTCGACCGCGCGAATCGGCAGGTCGCCGCGATTCGTCAGGATGGCCGCCCCGATGCCCAGATCCCGACTGAACGAAATCTGGCTCGAGAAGCCGGGGATGTTCCCGTTCTTCGTGATGATCCACTCGCTCGTGCCGTGCACCGGCACGCTCGCCCACGTCCACGCGAGCGCCTGAAAACCGTGACCGCCAAAGATCGGGAAGCCACTATCGGTCGCGATGCGCATTCCGTCCGCGAGCGCCCCCGGCATTCCAGCCCGTTCGCCCAGCAGCGCACGCAGGAATCGCGCGAGATCGGCCGCCGTGGATTTCACGCCGTCCGCCGCGGCAAACGCATCGACCGGCCAGCGCGGCGCCGGCTCGCCCGCGCTGGTGACGCCGGCCGCCAGCCGTCGCTGCTGGACGGACGTCAGCGACAGTCCCGTGTCCCGCATTCCCAGCGGCAGAAAAATCCGTCGCCGCAGCCGGCTCTCCCATGTGCCGAGTCGCAGGTCTCCCAGGCACAGCCCGAGCAACCCCACGCTCGCGTCGCTGTAATCGCGCGGCGCGGGCAAGTTCGTCGCCGGCTGCCAGCGACTGACGAACCGCAGAAAATCCGCCACGGTGTAGAAATCGACACCCTGTTCGCTCGACGGCAGCGCGCGAAAGTCCGGCGGCAATCCCGGCAGCCCCGCCGTGAACGTCGCCAGCATCTCGAGCGTCGCCCGCCGCATTCGCGACCGCAGCGGCACGCTCGGCAAGGATTTCCCGATGGGATCGTGAAGCGACCTCACGCCACGCGCCACGTCGATTCCGAGCAACGTCGTCGTGAACACCTTGCTGATGGAAGCCGTCTCGAACCGCGTCCGCTCGTCGAGCGCCAGTCCCGCACGACCGCTCGATCCCGCGCTCAAAAAATACGTGCGCCCCCGCACGACCACCGCCATCGACACGCCGGGCGCTCCGTCCGCGCGCAGCTCCGCCGCCGCATCCCGCATCGCTCCAAGGATCGAAGCACGGCCGTCCGACAACATTGCCGCCAGCCCGAGTCCCAGAATTGCGCCGCGCCACCACATGGAATCCGGCAACAAAACCCACTCCCGACTGCTGTCCACGAGGAACTTAGCGCTCGGGCTTTCATGACAAAAAATTAATCCAATTCCCGGGGAAATCCGTTTGCGGAGGAGGGGCTCGCGCCTACTTTGCCCCCACTTCTTAACGCCGTGGCACCTGAACTCTCTCGCATGACCCGCGCTCCTCAATCCCTCGACGAGGTGCTCGCCATCGTCGGTGAACTCCTCGTTTCCGTCACCGGCGTGGACGAGGTCGCCGCCGCTCCCGACCTCAAAATTCGCGAACTCGGCATTCTCGACTCGCTCGGCATCGTCAGTCTGATCATCGGATTGAGCGAACGCTTCTCCATCGACATCGCTCCCGCCGAGATCGAGGAGGAGGATGTCGCCACGCCGCGAGCTCTCGCCGGCTTCGTTCATCGCAAGCTCGAGACCGCCATTTCCTAGCCGCCGATGTCCCAGGCTGTTCGTTTCTGGATTCAAGCGCCGCACCTCTCCGCCGCCGGACTTGCGGCGGGGCTCGCCGTCCTGGCGTTTTGTCTTCTGGCCGGCCCTTTTCATTTCGAAAGACGCCTCGCGCATCTCACGGCCCCCGACATGCTCGAGGTGAAGGACCAGGGACTCGCCCTGCAGGATGAAGCCTTCGGCGACCGCGACCTCCTGCCGATCTACGGCAGCTCGGAGTTCCGCAACGACTCGCCGTATTCCGGCCGGATGTTTTTCTCGCATTACCCGACCGGCTTCGGCCTGTTCATCGTCGGCAAGGCGGGCTCGAAAACGCTCATCGTCGCCCAGCGCATCGGCGCCCTTGGCGAAAAGGTGCGCGGCCGGAAGGTCGTCGTCATTCTCTCGCCCACCTGGTTCCTCGCCCAAAAGGAGGGCAAGGGCTTCTACGAGGGAAATTTCTCCGCGCTGCAGGCCGACGAGCTGATCTTCAACAGCCCGCTCTCGCCGGGACTCAAGCGCGACTTCGCCCGCGAGATGCTGAAATACCCGAAAACGCTGACGAACCACCGCCTGCTGAATTTCGAGCTCCAGCGTCTCGCCGCCGGGCAGGACACGCTCTCCGACCGCATCCTACTCGGCATCGGACGCTCCACCGACGACGTGCTGCGGGTCGTGGATCGTTACGAAACCACCTTCGCGCTCGCCTCGGAAATTCTCCACGACCCCGCCGGCCTCACCGCCGGCGGACGCCATGCGAAACACCGTCCCGATTGGAGCGATCTCACCACCGCTGCGGCCAGCTCCAGTCGCATGAGCGATCCTTTCGGCAGCACGCCCGCCCAAATCGCGCAAAGCGCCAAAAAGCTCCAGGCGAAGCTGCGCGGGCGCGGTCAGCCGCCCTTCGCGACCATGCTGAACAATTCCGACGAATGGGGGCACCTCGCAATCCTCCTGCGCACGTTCCGCGAGCTGGGCGCCCGGCCATTCATCGTCAGCCTCCCCCTCAATGCCACCGCGTTCGGCGGCGCCGGAGTCAAACCGAACGAAATCGCCTATTACTACGCCCGCCTCCGCAACGAGCTGCGTGAATTCGGATACCCGTTCGCCACGTGCGAGCAATACGAACACGACCCGCGCTTCTTCGCCGACGATCTCGGCCATCCCAGCGCCAAGGGTTGGATGATTCTCAACCATCTCTTCGACCAGTTCTATCATGACAAACTTCCCGCCGCGCTGGATTAGGCTCGCCCTGCTCTCGCTCTACTACCTCCTCATTCTGCTGGGGCTGTTTGCGCTCTACTCGTCCGGCTCCTACCAGACGCCATCCTTTATTTATCAAGGTTTCTAGGCGAATGGACATCGTCGCAGCCATCGACCACTGGGGCCAGGCCACGCCGGAACACATCGCCCACATCAGCGGCGACGCCTGCCTGACCTACGGCCAACTCCGGAACGACTCCGATCGGCTCGCGGCCGAGCTCCTCCGCACGCTTCCGGCCGGCGCCGCGCCCGTCGTCATCCTCGGCCACAAGGAACCCGAAATGCTCGTCGCCTTTCTCGGCGTGCTGAAAGCCGGCCGCGCCTATATCCCGATCGACACGTCCTGGCCCGAAGCCCGCGTCGCGCAAGTCGTCGCCGCCTCCGCCTGCGCGATCGTGCTCACGCCGATGGACGTCCGCCAGCGCCTCGCAAACTCTCACGCCACGCCAACGAATCTTCCCGCCCGCCAAGCGGACGATCCACATTACATCATCTTCACCTCGGGCAGCACCGGCGAGCCCAAGGGCGTCGTCATCACCTCGCGTAACCTCGCCACGTTCCTCGAATGGATGCTCGCCGAACAAGCATTCAAGCCCGGCCGCGAGGTTTTCCTGAATCAGGCGCCGTTCTCGTTCGACCTCTCGGTGATGGACCTCTACCTCAGCCTCATCACGGGCGGCACGCTCTTCAGCATCAACAAGGACGACGTTGCGAACCTGAATCGTCTCTCTGAATCCCTCGCCCGCTCCGGCGTGACGACCTGGGTCTCCACGCCCTCCTTCGCGCAACTTTGCCTCGCCGACCCACGCTTCTCCGCTGCGCTGCTACCCGACGTCCGGCGCTTTCTTTTTTGCGGCGAAACGCTCTCGCCCTTCGTCGCCGGCGAACTCCTCGCCCGCTTTCCCGCCGCCGCCGTGTGGAACACCTATGGCCCCACCGAGGCCACTGTCGCGATGACCTCGATCCGCATCGACCGCGTCGTGCTCGAGAAACATCCCGCCCTCCCCGTCGGCTTCCCCATGCCCGGCGGCCGGGCCGAAATCCGCGACGCAAACGGCGCCGCGCTGCCCGCCGGCGAGGCCGGAGAAATCGTCATCCACGGCGCCAACGTCAGCATCGGCTACCTCGGCCGACCCGACCTCACCGAAAAAGTCTTCGCCACCCGCGATGGCGTTCGCACCTACCGCACCGGCGACTGGGGGCAACTCGACGCAGACGGCCTCCTGTTCGTGACGGGTCGCATGGACGGCCAAATCAAACTCAACGGCTACCGCATCGAGCTCGGCGACATCGAGGCGCACCTGCGCGCGCTCCCCGCCGTCGGCGACGCCGTCGTTCTGCCCGTCCGCGCCACCGGCGCGCCCGACCTGCTCGCCGCCTTCGTCGTGCCCGCCGCCCGCAACGGTTCCTCCGACCTCGAATTCATGCTCGCCCTCCGCGCCGCCCTCGCCGAACGCCTGCCCGCCTACATGATCCCGAAAAAATTCCGCTTCCTCGAAAGTTTTCCCATGACCGCCAACGGCAAATCCGACCGCCGCCTACTCGCCGCCCTGCTGTGATCCCCTACGCCGACCTCACCTACTTCGGTATCCTCGGCGCGCTCGCCCTGCCCGTGCTGCTGCTGCGTGGTCTCGGCAAGGACACCCGTTATGCGCTGCTCGCAACCTCCGCGATCATGATCGTCCTGAGTTCTGCACGGCTTCGCATGTCTTCGCGTCGTTCCTCATTTTCGCCGCGCTGCAAATCGGCGTCGCCCTCGCGTTCTCGCACTGGTGCCGACGCCACGCGGCCCGCACGTCGTCCCGCCGCTGGGGCTTCTACACGGCCATGTCGCTGTCCCTCGCGCCGCTCGCCGCGTGCCGACTGCTCCCGATTTTCGCGCACATCGGCACGTTCGGATTTCTCGGCATTTCCTACGTCACGTTCCGCAGCCTCGACGTGATCTTCGGCCTCAACGACGGCCTGATCGCCGCGCTGGAAATTTCCCAGCTCTTCACGTTCCTCTTCTTCTTTCCTCCCCTTTCCTCCGGCCCGATCGACCGCTACCGCCGTTTTCAAAAGGATTGGACCGCCAACGCCACGCGCACGCCGCTGCTGCCCGATCTCGACCAGGCCGTGCAGCACTTCTTCCGCGGCCTGCTCTACAAATTCATTCTCGCCTACCTCATCAAGCAATACTGGCTCGACCCCGCCGAGCGGCATCCCGGCCTGCTCTCGATGGCGTCCTACATGTATGCCTACAGCGCGTTCCTATTCTTCGACTTTGCGGGCTACAGCGCCTTCGCCGTCGGCGCGAGTTACCTCTTCGGCATCCACACGCCGGAAAATTTCAACCGTCCGTTTCTCGCCGCAAACATTCGCGACTTCTGGACGCGCTGGCACATCAGCCTCTCCACGTGGTTTCGCGACCACATCTACACGCGCTTCGTCCTCACCGCCGCGAAGCGAAAATGGTTCGCAAATCCCCGCCACGCCTCGCACGTCGGCTACGGCCTGACGTTTGGCTTGATGGGCGTCTGGCACGGCTTCGCGCCGAACTTCCTGATCTACGGCCTCTATCACGCCGCGCTTTTGATCGGCTACGACATCTTCAAGCCGTGGAACCAAAAGCATCGCCTGCTCGGCCCCGGCTGGTTCGGCAAGGGCGTCGGCCAGTTCGTCACCCTACAGGCGGTCTGCCTCGGCTTCCTCATCTTCTCCGGCCACGTGAACCTTGGTCCGGGCACGGCGCATCCGAAGGTGAAGGCCGGCCTCCACGCCGCCGTGAAACCAGGCAAAGCTCTGCCGCCCGTCCGCGCGGTTTCGTCCGCGACGATGCGCCGGGCAACCGCGTGATTGCCCGGCCGGACACCTACTCCGTGATGATGTCCTTGTAGGTCTTCTGCGTCGGAATCATCGGCAGCACGTGCTCGGTGTAAGGGGTCATCACGTCGAGGACGTAGGTTTCCTTGGAATCCAGCATGCGCTTCATCGCGGCAGGCAGATCCTTCTTGTGGATCACGCGTTCGCACGTCACGCCGAAGCCTTTGCAGAGCTGGACGTAGTCGGGGTAGATGCGCTTGAGGTCGCGCGGATCGCCGAGGAACGTGTGACCGCGGTTGCTGCCGTAAAAACGATCCTCCCACTGCACCACCATGCCGAGGTGCTGGTTGTTCAGGATGATGGCCTTCGCGGCGATGCCCTCGACGTGCGTCGTGGCGAGCTCCTGCACGTTCATGAGGAACGAGCCGTCGCCATCGATGTCGATCACCTGCTTGTCGGGCCGCGCCACCTTCGCGCCCATCGCGGCCGGATAGCCGTAGCCCATCGAGCCAAGGCCGGCCGATGTGACGAGCGTGCGCGGCTCCGTGAAATTGTAGAACTGCGCGGCCCACATCTGATGCTGGCCCACGCCCGTCGTGATGATCGCCTCGCCCTTCGTCATCTCGCAAAGCATCTTGATGACGTATTGCGGCTGGATCACGTCCGGCGTGTCCTTGAACGAAAGCGGAAATTTTTTCTTCCAGGCGTCGATCTGCTTATACCAGGCCGGGAAACGCGTGAACGTCTTCGTGCGCTTGAAGCCGCCTTTCTCGAGCATCTGGTTCGTCCGGCGCAGCGCGTATTTCACGTCACTGAGGATCGGCAGCTTCACGACCTTGTTCTTATTCAGTTCGGAATTGTCGATGTCGATGTGAACGATCGTCCCGTGCTCGCAGAACTTCTCGACCTTGCCGGTCACGCGATCGTCGAAGCGCACGCCGATGGCGAGCAGCAGGTCGGCCTCGTTCACCGCGTTGTTCGCATACACGGTGCCGTGCATGCCGAGCCATTTGAGCGACATGGGATGCGTCTCCGGGAAGCAGCCGATGCCCATCAGCGTGGTCGCCACGGGAATCTGCGCGCGCTCGGCGAATTCGAGGAGCTCCTTGCACGCGTCGCCGGTGATGATGCCGCCGCCGCAGTAAATCATCGGCTGCTTCGCGCGATTGATCAGGCCGATCATTTCGTTGAGCGCCACGTCGTCCGCGCGCAGGTCGGTCTTGTAGCCGCGGAGGTTGATCGTCTTCGGGTAAATTGGCTGCGTCTCGGCGTTCTGAATGTTTTTCGGAATGTCGATGAGCACCGGGCCCGGCCGGCCCGTCGTGGCGATGTGGAACGCCTCCTTCACGATGCGCGGGATGTCGTTGATGTCCCACACGAGGTAGCTGTGCTTCACGATCGGCAGCGTGATGCCAAACATGTCCGTCTCCTGAAACGCCCCGCGCCCAATCATGTCCTGCGGCACCTGCCCGGTGATCGCCACCAGCGGCGTGGAGTCCATGAACGCGTCCGCGATGCCCGTCACGAGATTCGTCGCGCCGGGGCCGGAGGTGCCCATGCACACGCCCGCCTTGCCGGTCACGCGGGCGTAGCCCTCCGCCGCGAACACGCCGCCCTGCTCATGGCGCGGCAGAATCGTGCGAATCTTCTTCGAGCGCGTGAGCGACTGGTGAATCGGCATCGAACAGCCGCCCGGATAGGCAAAAATCGTGTCCACGCCCTCGCGCTCGAGGCAGCTGACGAGAATGTCCGCGCCGTTCATTTTATGTCCCCGATCGGGAGCGGCTTTCGCGGGGGTGCGTTTGGACGATTTTGTAGCCATAGGAAAACCGATTAACGTGCCAGAGCCCGCCCGCCGAAGCAAGGCGGGAAATCAGGAAACGACCCGCGGAGCCCCGGCCGGGCGGATGGACGCCGCCCGGAATTTCACGGCCGGGTCTTCACCCGGACGATCGCGGGGGCGCTGTGCTGCGGCACACCGGCCACCGAGTAGGTCGCCGTGATGCGGAGCCGCGCGTTGGCCGTCGCCGTCGGCGTGCCGGTAAGCTGGGCGTTTCGCCGGACGAAATGCAGGCCCGGCGGCAAATGACCGTGCACCTTATAGCGGACATGCCCGTCGATGGGTCCGTTGATGTCGGTGGTGACCAGCGCACGGTGGGTGGACGTGCCGATCGGGAGCGTGATGGACGGGTGAATGGCGGTGATCTCGACGGCGGCAGGAGTCGCGAGCGCGTAGCCCATCGTCGTAAACCACGCGCGGTCGGCCGCGTCGAACGCGTATTTGTAGGGATACATCACGCCGATGAGGTGCGAGTAGTCGTAGGCGGCGGCGATAACGAAGTGCGTGCCCGTGCTGGTGAGGAAATAGATGCCGGGGTCGGCGAGGTTCGCGGCGGAATTGGGCGTGCCGTCGGGATTCGCGATCGGCGTGCCCGTCGAGTCGAACAGAAAGCTGTCGTAGCGTGAGAGGTTCGAGGAGCCGATGAAGCTGTTCATGCCCAGGACGTGGATGAGCTCGTGCCGGGTGAGGCCCTGGATGTTGGCGATGAAGTCGGGGAAGTTCGCCGGCGCGGAGTGGCCGAAGTTGAAGTTGAACGTGATCGAACCGTCCGGCGCGCCGCCGTTGATATCGACGCCCGTGGTGATCTTGATGTAAGCGGAGCCGTCGTAGAATCCCGACGGCTGGAGCTGGGCCGTCGCGGAAGAGGAATTCGCGTAATAGGCGGTGGTGATCGTCGATCCGATCGTCAGCGTCACTGATTGGCTCGAAGCGAAGGTCTTGCCGAACTTGTTCAGCTGCTTCTGAATTTCCGCCCGCGCGTCGGCGCCGTAGGTCGGATCGTCCCAATAGTGATGGGTGTGGGAAGTGACGTCGGGAAAGTCGAGGTGGAAGGTGACCGCGCCCACCGCGGCGGTGACCGGCCCCGCGAGGCAGGCGATGAAAACGACGCGCAACCAGCCCCGCAAATTGTCTGACATGCGGCTAATCTCGCATGCAGTCTATCGGCGAACAAACGGAATTTCTTACGGTCGCTTCGCCGCCATGCTCGCGGCCGGCTGCCAGACCGGCGCGCCGAGCCAATAGGGCGTCCCGATCCCGTTGCGAAAGGCCTGCAGCGTTTCCATCGACGAATTCACGCGCAGGTTGCTGTAGGTGCCGTCCAGATTTTGCCAGCGCTCGTGCCAGTAGATGGCGGCCTTCACGCGGGAGTATTGCGGCGAGGCCATCGCGGCAAAGGCGTGCGCGATCCAGGTCGCCTTGCTGCCGATGTCGGGAAATTCGCCCACGCCGAATTCCGCGATCATGATCGGCTTCGTCGGATCGACCGCGCCGATGAAGGCGTAGGGCTCCTCGAGGAGGTCCTCGTCGAAGTCCATCCAGTGGTCCTGGTTGCGCTCCTGCTTGCCGTAGATGCTGAGGCCGAGCCAATCGACGTATTTCGAGCCGGGGTAGTATTGCTCGACCGCGTTCCATTTTTCCTGCGGGTCCGAGTAATTGTTTGCGTGGAAGACCCATTGGATGTTCGTGCCGCCGTGCGCGCGCACGCGGTCCACGACGTAACGCCAGGCGCGCTTGAATTCCTCCGGTCCCGCGAATCCGCCGCCGGGCAGCGGCCGGGCGCCCACGCGCTCGGCATGGCTCGGGTCGCCGTAGTAGGTGCCCGACCATGGGAACCAGTCGCCGTTCATCTCGTTGCAGAACGAGACAAGCATCGGCCGCCCGAAGGCCGCCGCGGAGGCCGCCCAGCCGTCGATGTAGGCGTCCCACTTGCCGGCGAGAATGGCGTCGAGGCTGAAGCGGTCCGGCCCCTTGAGCTGCTCGTAGGGCCGATCCCACGGCGACCAGAAAACCAGCGGCACCGCGCCGTGACGGGCGATGAGCTCCAGATTCGCCGTTGGGAACGACTGCTCGCCCCAGTAGCTCGACGACGCGACGATCGCGAGGTGCTTGCCGATGAGCTTCTCGAACCGCTCGATGCCGGCGAGCGAGACGGCGTCCTCCGTGTCGCCGAAATCCACGAACGCTCCGAGATACGCGCCCTTGTCCGGCACGGCGAGCTGCCGGCCCGGCGCGACGGGGTCCGCGTGCGCCACGGCCGCCGCGAGCAGCAAAATGCCCAGCGCGCGCCTCATGGGGTCACCTCCGCGACGCTCGCCGTGCGGTCGAGCTTGCCCCATTCGACGACGGCGCCCTTGAGCGCGCGCAGGATCGCCTTCCACACCACGTAGCTCAGCAACGGCCGGTAGAGGAAGCGCATCGGGATGATGCGCAGCGCGGAGCGCACCGGCTCGCGCTCCATCCAGCACGCGACGAGAGCCAGCGCGAGATCGCAGCCGACGAAGCCCAGAAAATACGGCAGCACGGCGACCTGACGCTCCACGACCACCGCATACAAGAACAGCACGTCGATGAACGGTGCGACCGCCACGAGAATGAGTTGGAAAAACCAGACGCTCGGCAGGCTGAACCATCCCAGGCCTGGCGCACGCCGCGAGAAGGTGAGGCCGCGATGCTTCCAGATGCTCTGCAGCGTGCCGAAGGCCCAGCGGAAGCGCTGCTTCGCGAGCGTGCGCACCGTCTCCGGCGCCTCGGTCCACGCCACCGCGTCGGGCACGTAATCCACGCGAAATCCCGCCTGATGCACGGAAAGCGTGAGGTCGGTATCCTCCGCAAGCGTGTCGCGGCTGAACCCACCCGCCGCCACGATGGCCGCCTTGCGAAAGGCGCTGATCGCCCCGGGCGCGACCGTGATGCAGTTCCACATCGCGTAGGCGCGCCGGTCGAGGTTGAAGCCGCAGATGTATTCGAGGTCCTGGCAGCGGGCGATGAAACTGCGGCGGTTTCCCACCCGCGCGTGACCGGAGACCGCGCCCACGCGCTCCTCCGCGAGCGGTGGAACCAGCACGGCAAACGCGTCGGGAACGATGCGCGTATCGGCGTCGATGAACACAACGACCTCGTGCGTGGCAACGTCGAGCGCGTGGTGCAGGGCCGCCGCCTTGCCGGCGTTTTCCTGGCGGATCACGCGCACCCGTGCATCCGTGGCCGCGACGGCTTGCGCCGCCGCAAACGTGTCGTCGGTCGAGCCGTCATCCACCACAACCACCTCCACGGGCGAGGCGTAGCGCGTGGCGAGCACCGAGCGCAGCGTGGCCGCAATCACCTTGCCCTCGTTGTAGGCCGGCACGAGCACGCTGATCGGCGGCGCAAAATCCGACGAAACCGCGCGCGCCGGACGGCGATAATGCCGCACCGCCAGGAACAGCACGATGCCCGTGCGAATCGCAACCAAGGCCATGGCCACCATTACAAACGCCCACAGGCTCTGCTGCATCCAATAGAGCGCGTGAAAGCCGACGTTGCTCGCGAGCCGCTCGAACGCGAATCGCGACCCGGGCAGCGGCGGCATGAGTTCCGCGTCCGTCGTGCCGAGCAGCTCGTTCAACGACACGATCCGATCCCCGCGGGCGGCGATGTAATCGAGAATCTTCGGCAGGGCTTCGATGGTCTGCTCGCGATCGCCGCCGCCGTCGTGCAGGAGAATGTTCGTGCCGCTGTCGAGCTGCGCCTTCACACGCTTGACGATTTCCTTCGCGCCGGGCCGATCCCAATCCTCCGGGTCGATGGACTCGAGCACGGTGATGTAGTTCATGCGGTCCGCGATTTCGAGCGGCGCGATCTCGTCCACGTTCGCCGGCTCGGCGTCGGCGTTGTAAGGCGGCCGGAAGAGCGTGGTCGAGCGGCCGGTGATCGACTCGATCAGGCGCTGGGTGGCGTTCAACTCCAGCTTCACCTGCTGCGGCGAGGCGAGGCCCAGATTCGGATGCGTGTAGGTGTGGCTGCCGATCTCGTGGCCCTCCTCGACCATCCGGCGCACGAGGCCGGGATTCTCCTCGGCGTTCTGCCCGATCAGGAAGAACGTCGCGTGGACCTTGTAGCGCTTGAGGATATCGAGAATCTTCGGCGTCCATTCGGGATCGGGGCCGTCGTCGAACGTGAGCGCGAAGCGATGCCCGCCGCCCGCGCCCTTGTGGTAGAGCGTGGGATAGACCGGAAAATCGACGTAGTGCTCGGTCACGCGGCCATCGGGCCGCCACGCAAACTCGCGCTTGCCGGGCTGCTGCTCGTTCTCGATCGAGACGACGTCGCCCGAGCCGAGATCACTCACCACCGGTCCGCTCGGCATCGCGGCCAGTGGCGCGAGATCCTGCGGCGTGGGCGTCGCGACATCGGCAAGTTTCACGGCGTCCCAGACCTGCGGATCCTCGGCGCCGAGGCGATCGAGCATGAACCCGCCCGCGCCCCGGCTCTGCAGCGCGCGGACCTGATTCAAAAACGTCGCCGCGTCCAGGAACCACACGGTGTGCTCGATACCCGAGTCGGTGTAGGCGAAGGTCGGATTGAACGCCGGCGCCTCTACCGCGACGTCGTCCGGCTCCGCGTAGCGCGCGCGGCTCATCGCATCCGCAAACGAGATCGTCTGCGCCTTCGACTGCCCCTTCGCCCAGTCGTAGCCGTAATTCCCGAGGTCGATGATCCATTGGTCGGGATCGCCGTAGGCCGTCACGAGATTCAGCCAGCCGTCGAACCAATCCTGCGAGGCGATCGGACCGGGGTCGTCGTCGTCGCCATTTTCGTCGTGGAGCTGGAGGACGAAGCGATCGACCACGTCGCTCAACGCCTCGAGGTCGTATTGATTGAGCTCCTCGCCGATGGGAACGGCCAGCCACAGCTCGCGCCCGTCGGCGTGCAGCGCCTTCGCAATCTCTGCGAAGAGCGCGGTGAGCTGCGTCTTGTAGGCAGGATCCATCTGCTCCCAGTCGATCAACACGCCCGCCGCCGCCATCTGCCCCAGCTTCTCGCGCAGATTTTGAACGAACTGCGCGCGGTGCGCCTCGGGGCCAAAGGCGAGATACTCCACCGCCTCGGGTTCCCAGCCGAAGTCGCCCAGATTCGTGAGCATGGGCACGACCTTCAGACCGCTGATCTGGGCGAACCGCTCCAGCCGCTCGTTCGGTTCGGCTTCCAGCCGGCCCTCGACGCCCGTCAGCCGCATCGACTCCGGGCAGACATGCGTGAGCTGACCCGCATGCCGCGTGAGCGAGCGAAAGCTCTCCTCGTCCCAATCCACGAAAAACCCCGCCCGAATCTCCGGCCCGTTCTTCGCGAGCGCCGGACGCCGACGCTGCTGGGCGGCGGCCTGCTGGTCGAGCTTCGCGCGGTTCGTCTCGTAATATTTCAGCCAGGTGCTCTGCGGCGCGTCGAACTGCGCGACGGGGTTCGCATGCTGCTCCGCCCGGATCTGCTTCTTCAAATCACGCAACCGCGCCGGCAACGGCGGATCGACGATGAGCGTGTAGATGAAGATCGCTATGCCCGCTAGCGCAAGAAACCCCGCCACACGCCCAAGCAGGCGCAACCGCGGCCAGCGACGGCCGGAGGAATCGAGAAAAACAAAATCGCGGGAACTCACAACAAGGTATCCCCGCGTCAGACCGCATTTCGGCCGACTCGTTCAATCCCCACGTTATCCCGCGAGCTTCTTTTCGAGGATCTCGCTGACGAGCTGGATGTTCGCCTGGCCTTTGGACAGCTTCATGACCTGGCCCTTGATCGCGTTGATCGCCGCCACCTTGCCGGCTTTGTATTCGGCCACGGCGCGTTCGCTCGCGGCGATGGCCTGGTCGCAGAAGGCCTCGATGGCGGCGGTATCGCTCACCTGCTCGAGGCCCCGCTCCTTCACGATTTCGGCGGCGGGCTTTTTCGTCGCGAACATCTCGGCGAAGACTTCCTTGCCCTGCTTGCCGTTGATCTTGCCGGAGTCGATGAGGTTCACGAGTTCGTCCAGGGCGTCGGGCGGGATCGGGCAATCGCCGATCGTGAGACTCTCCGCCGAGAGGGCGCTCTGGAGGTCGTTGAGGATCCAGTTCGCGACGTTTTTCGGCTTCTTCGCGCCCCTGGCGGCGGTCTCGAAATACCGGGCGAGCGCGAGGTCGTTCGCGAGCACGCCGGCATCGTAGGAGCTGACGCCGTAGTCGGCCTCGAAACGGGCGCGCTTGTCCCAAGGCAGCTCGGGCATACGGCCGCGGGCCTCGGTGACGAGCGCTTCGGTCTTCACGGGCATGAGGTCGGGATCGGGAAAATAGCGGTAGTCGTGCGCGGATTCCTTGATGCGCATGAGCGTGGTCTCGCCGAGCGCGTCGTCCCAGCGCCGCGTCTCCTGGTCGAGCGTGCCGCCGGCCTCGAGCACCTCGATCTGGCGCGGGATCTCGAAGAGGAGCGCCTTGCGGACGCCGCTGATGGTGTTGAGGTTTTTCAGCTCGATCTTCGTGCCCCACTTGTCGGTGTCGGCGCGGCGCACGGAGACGTTCACGTCGCAGCGGAGCTGGCCCTTTTCCATGTCGGCATCGCTCACGCCGCCGTAGATCATGACCTGCTGGAGCACGGTGAGGTAGGCGAAGGCTTCCTCGGCCGACGCGATCTCGGCCTCGGAGACGATTTCCATGAGTGGCGTGCCGGCGCGGTTGAAATCGATGCCCGTGCCGAGCTCGGTGTGGAAGCTCTTGGCGACGTCCTCCTCGAGGTGAATGCGCGTGAGGCGGATTTTCTTGTCGGGCGTGGCGATGGTTTTTTGCGCGTCCTTGGGATACGCGAGATCGTGCAGGGGCACGGCGCCGTGGAGGCAGATCGGCAGGTCGTATTGCGAGATCTGGTAGTTTTTCGGCATGTCCGGGTAGAAGTAATTCTTCCGGTCGAACTTGCAGCGCGGGGCGATTTCGCAGCCGAGCATGAGGCCGGCGAGCGCGGTCAATTTGAGGGCCTCCTCGTTCATCACCGGCAGCGCGCCGGGCATGCCCAGGCAGACGGGGCAGACGTTCGTATTCGGCTCGGCGCCGTATTCGACCGCACAGGAGCAGAACATCTTGCTGCGCGTCTTGAGCTGAACGTGGACCTCGAGTCCGATGGTGGCGATGTAGTCGTGAGGCATGGGTTACGGAGAGTTGGCGGGATGCGTTGAGCCTTTGGAATTCGGCCCGGCCGGGGCAAGCGCGAAATCCAGCGCTTTCTCGATATCAAGCTTTTCGACTTTTGCGATCAAGGCGGGATCGTTGGCGGCGGCGAGGATGCGGGGATTCCCCATGAGCGCAGCCAGGCCGTTCCCGCGCGCCTCCTCGGCGACCGCGGGATCGCTCGTGATGGCGACGAGGGCGGGATCGTTCATCAAATCCTGGATGCCGGGATATTCCAACAGGCGGCGCATCGCCACGGGCTGGGCCGCGACGCGCCCGAGCTTGTCGAGAATCCGGTAGTAATTCTCCGGCATTACGTCGATGGCGAGGAGCTGCCGCCCGGTGGGGCCGGCCTCGATGGAGCGCTTGAGCTTTACGAGCGAGGCCTCCATGGCATTCGGCCGCGGCAGGCCGGACGCGACGGATGCGGGCAAAAACCGCCCCTCGTAAAAACCGCCCAGCCCCCGCACGAACAGCAACGCGCCCCACACGAACGAGAGCCCGACAAAAAGCCCCATCGCCGCGCCGCCAATGCCGTAGAGCAGGCGCAGCGGGAGCGTGCGCTGTTGCGCCGTGCGTTTGAACAGCAACGCCCCGAGGAACCAGATGGCGAGGTAGATGCCGATGCCGACCACCAGGCCGACGACGAGGCCAACCAGCAAACCCGGCAGCGGAAAAAGCCGCCCCGCGATGGAGCCGATGCCGCCGCCGACGGCCAATCCGGCAAAGCCGCCGGCAAACATCCCACCGAGCGCGAGCGCCTCGCGCACCAGGCCCGCGCGCCAGCCGCACCAGACCGACCACGCGCCGATCAGGATGACGAAGCCGAGAAACGCGTTCTGCCAGAATGGAGAGGCTTCAGGCATCGATGAAAGTTGAGAGTAGATGGTTGAGAGTTGAGAGGAAGATTCGGGCTTTCAGCGCCGCCGAATGACCAGTGACTAATGACCAATTACTATGGGCCAGTCACCGCCGCCTGCGCCCGCTGGCGAAGGGCGTGATCGCACAACACGAGCGCCGCCATCGCCTCGACCATCGGCACCGCACGCGGCAGCACGCAGGCGTCGTGACGGCCCCGCGCCTTCAATTCCGCCGCCTCGCCGGTCGTCGTCACCGTCTGCTGCGCCTGCGCGATGGTCGCGGTCGGCTTGAACGCCACGCGAAAGACAATCGGTTCGCCATTGCTGATGCCGCCCTGCACGCCGCCGGAGCGGTTCGTCGCCGTGGCCACCCGGCCCTCGCGCATCACGAATGCGTCGTTGTGCTCGGACCCGCGCAGGAATGTGCCCGCAAAACCGGAACCAATCTCGAACCCCTTCGTCGCAGGCAGGCTGAGCATCGCCTTCGCGAGGTCGGCCTCGAGCTTGTCGAAAACCGGATCGCCGAGCCCCGCCGGCACGCCGCGCACGACGCATTCGATCACGCCGCCGATGGAATCGCCTTCGGCGCGCACCGCCTTGATGCGTTCGATCATCCGCTCCGCCATCGCCGCGTCCGGGCAGCGCACGGCATTCGCCTCGACGTCCGCGGCGGTCACCGTGGCGGAATCAACCGTCGCCTCGAGGTCGTGAATCCGCGTCACGTAGGCGACGATCTCGAGCCCCGGCGAAAGCGCCGTCAGAATTTTTGTCGCCACCGCGCCGGCGGCGACACGGCCGATCGTCTCGCGCGCGGAGGCTCGTCCGCCACCCGCGACGGCGCGAATGCCATACTTCGCCTCGTAGGTATAATCCGCGTGCGACGGGCGATACATCGTCTCCATCTCGGAGTAAGCCGAGGAGCGCTGGTCCTCGTTCGGCACCATCACGGAAATCGGCGTGCCGGTCGTAAGGCCGCCCGTTACGCCGCTGAGGATACGGCAAGTGTCGCTTTCCTTGCGCGGCGTCACGATGTCGCTCTGGCCGGGCCGACGCCGGTCCAGCGCCGGTTGCAGATCGGCCTCGGATAACGGCAGGCGCGGTGGACAGCCCTCGATCACCACGCCCACCCCGCCGCCGTGGGACTCGCCCCACGTCGCAATGCGAAAAACCTGTCCAAGAAAACTTCCCATATCGAACGGCCACCCTAGCGCCGCCCGGCCGGCTTGCCAACGCCGGTCCATCGGCGATCACGTTCCCTTGAAAATCCCCAAAAGCGATTGAACCCGGCGCGCCCTGCCCGTATTTCCATCGGCGTGCAGCTCCTCGTCCGTCGCTGGCCCTGGCCGGAAATTTTGATTCTCGTGCTCGCGGCGGCGCTGCGCCTCGTCGCGCTCGACCTCAAGCCGCCGCACTTCGACGAGGGCGTGAACGGCTGGTTCGCCGACCAGATGGCGCACACCGGCTTCTACAATTACGACCCGACGAACTACCACGGCCCGTTGCACATGTATGCGGTCTTTCTGTCGCAGAAGCTTCTCGGCCGCGACATCATCGCGCTGCGCCTGCCCGCCGTGCTCGCCAGTCTCGCCGCCGTGTGGCTGACGCTGCAGTTCGGGCGATTCGTCGGCGTGAATGCCGCGCGCTGGGCCGCCGTCGCGATGGCCGTCTCGCCCGCCTGCGTCTTCTACGCGCGCTATTCGATCCACGAGTCCGAGCTGCTCGCGTTCCTCCTGCTCACCGCCTGGGGCATTCTCGAAATGTGGAAAAGCGGCACCCGCGCCGGGCTCTACGCCTTCGCCGCCGGCACCGCGGGAATGATCCTCACGAAGGAGACCTATTTCATTCATCTCGGCTGCCTCGCGCTCGCCGTTCCCTGCCTGCTCCTCTGGCAGCTGCTCTCGCCCTCGCGACCCGCCACGCCGCTCGCCCGCCCGCTCTGGACCGACCGCCAGATCGTCGCGGCTACCGCGCTCGGCGTCTTCGCGATCATCTTTTTTTATTCCGGCACGTTCCTGCACTGGGAGGGATTGAAGGGCCTCTACGAAACCTACGCGGCGTGGTTCAAAACCGGCGTCGCCGCCAACGGCCACGCGAAAACCGACTACGACCTCTTCCACGTCAGCTATCTCAATTACTACTGGCTCGCGCTCATGGCCCGCTACGAATGGCCCGCGCTCATTGGCCTCGCCGCCTGCGTTCGCCTGCTTTGGCCCGCCCCGGCGCAACTTCGCTACCTCGCAATCTACGGCGTCGGCGCGCTCCTTGCCTACACGATCATTCCCTACAAGACGCCGTGGCTCATTCTCGTGCTGCTCTGGCCGTTCTTCCTCACCTTCGGCACCCTCGTGCAGGAACTCTCGCGCTTTGCCGTCGTCCCCGCTCTCGCCGCCGCGGTCGTGACGCTCTCCATGATGCGTAGCGCGCAACTCAACTTCCGCGACTTCGCCAATCCCAAGGAACCCTACGTCTATGTGCAGACGTTCCCGGAAATCCGCCGCCTGACGGATCCCCTGCTCAAGCTCGCCCACGACAATCCCGCCGCCTACCAGCTCAGCGGCGATTTCATGCTCGGCAGCTATTATCCGCTGCCGTGGATGCTCGGCGACTTCACGATGATCGCCTATCATTCGGACAAGGACTGGCCCGAGCGGCTCGACGGCGACTTCATCGCCACGGAGGTCAGCAAGGCCGACCGCGTGGAACCCATGCTGCGCGAGCCCTACTACCGCGTCCCCTTCCGGCTGCGCGACGCGCAGGAGGACTGCGTGGCGTGGTTCCGAGTCGCCACGTTCCGCTCCGTGCTCAACGGCCAGCCAATCGTCGGCCCGCAAACGCCCGCCGCCCCGCGATGAGATTTGCCGCCGCCGTTGTCGTCGCCGCGTTCGCCGCCGTCGCGCTCGGGATCGCCCTGGCTTTCGCCGCAGGCGGGCTCGTGCCCTGGGCCGCCCTCGTGGCGCTGGCCGGGGGAGTGGCCATCGGCGCACTGGCCTTCCGCCAAATGCCAAAGCCGCCCGCGAGCGCGCCGCCCCACATCGCGGAATGGCTGCTCCTCACGGTCTTCGCGCTGGCCAGCCTGCGCGCCTTCCTCTGGTTGCTCTACCAAAAGGACGACGAACTCTGCATCCTCTCGCCGAACAACCTCGGCGACATCGCGCTGCATCTCGACTTCATCCGCTATCTCGCCAGCGGCGTGCCGTTCTGGCCGGACAGCCCCATCCTCACCGGCGAACCGCTCAAATACCCGCCCGGCGCCGATTTTCTCAACAGCCTGCTGCTCAAATCCGGCCTGCCCGTCGAGCGCGGTCTCGTCTGGACCGGACTCGCCGGCTCCGCCCTCACCGCCGCCGCGCTCTGGCGTTGGGGCCGCGGCTTCGCCCTCGCGGCGTTTCTTTTCGGCGGCGGGCTCGCGGGCTTCGGCTGGCTGCACGACGCCGTCCTCAGCGGCAACTTCACGCCGCAGGACGTGCAGGCGAAGGCCGAATGGAAAAACCTCTTCCTCACGCTCTTCGTCACCCAGCGCGGCCTGCTCCTCGCGCTGCCGGCCGGACTCCTGCTGCTCGACGACTGGCGCGCTCGCTATCTACGCGGCGAACGCGGCCCGCTGCCCGCGTGGGCGGCGCTGCTGCTCTACGCGACGATGCCGCTCTACAACGTCCACACGTTCCTCTTCCTCAGCGCCGCGCTCGTGGGGATGTTTGCGTTTGGCCGCGACGCCGCCGCGCGAAAGGCCTGCGCGCTTTTCACGGCGGCGGCATTCGTGCCGGCGACGGCCTGCATGGCTTTGGTGACCGGCGGATTCGCGGCCGGCGGCGGCGTGCATATGCTGCCGGGCTGGCTGCAAAATTCCGAAGAGGGCGTCGGCCCCGTCTGGTTCTGGCTACGCAACTTCGGCCTCTACCTCCTGCTCTGGGCCGCGTTGCTCGTCCTCGCCCTTGCTCGCCGCTCACGCGAGCAACTTGCCCTCGTGCTTCCGGCGACCGCGATGTTCGTCCTCTGCGCCTTCGTCTCCTTCGCCGTCTGGCCGTGGGACAACACGAAGATCCTTCTCTGGTGCTGGCTCGCCGTTGCACCCGGCATCTGGACCGAAATCCTCCGCCCGCTCGCGCTCATCCCGCGCGCCCTCGTCTGCGTCGTCCTGTTTTTCACCGGCGCGCTCTCGCTCACGGCCGGCCTCGACGGCCGTCATGGCTACACGCTCGTCGATGCGAATCTCGTCAACGAAACCGCCGGCGCCGTGCGAACGATGGATCCGGACGCCCGGTTCGCCTGCGCCCCGGATTATGCGCACCCGCTCATCCTGCTCGGCCGCAAGGTTGCCCTCGGCTACGACGGACACCTCTGGAGCCACGGGCTGAACTACAAACCGAAAATGGCCGAACTCGACAATCTCATGGACGGCGGCCCGGGCTGGGAGGAAAGCGCCCGCAAGCTCGACGTGGATTATTTGTATTGGGGCGCGAACGAGGACGACAAATATCCGCTCTCCGGCAAGCCGTGGGAGAAGACGCTGCCCGTCGCCGTAAAAACCGACGACTTCACGATCTATCGCCTGCCCGTCGCGCGCTGAGCCCCGGCGCTCAGCTATTTTTCGTCACGCCCACGACCAGCAATCCCGCGCCGACGACCAGCACGACTATGCCCGCCACGGGTGGGAACCACACGCGCTCCTGCCTGTCAGCCGTCGCCTGGATCGGGCCGAAATCGAGCACCTTCTCGCGCTTGGTGAACGGAATCCCCGGAATCACGAGCACGAGGATGCCCACAACGACGAGGATGATGCCAATGGTCTTCAACATAACGCCCGAAGTTCGCGCCCGCCCGCGCGGACGGCCGTATTAAACCCACCCGAGCCAGCCGATCACGCCCGCGATGCCCACGACGATCAGCGGATTCGTCTTGGTGCAGGTGAAAATCACCGTCGCCACGGCGGTGAGCGCCCACTCGCGATACCCATGATCCGCCGACTTCGCGACGATCACGCCGCTCGCCAGCACGAGGCCCACCGTGAGCGGCGCGAAGCCCTTCTCGATTGCCTTCCGCCATTTCGCCTCCTTCGCGGAGTTCCAGAACCGCGCCGTGAAATACACGAGCAGCCCCGCCGGCAAAATCATCGCCACCGTCGCCACGAGCGCGCCGAGGATCGCACCGGCCAATCCGCCAGCCTTCATGCCGGCGGCGTAGCCTACCAGCGTGACGATGAGAATGCTCGGCCCCGGCGCCGCCTGCGAAATCGCAAACACGTCCGCGAATTGCCGGTTGCTCAGCCAGTCGTGGCCATTCACCGCGTCGAGATGCATCTGCGGCAGCACCGTGTTCCCGCCGCCAATCGACAGAATCGAGAGCGACCCGAAAACGGCGATGATCTGGAGCAGTGTTCCGGGCTTCATGCCTCAGTCCTCGGTTGACGCGGCCAGCCCCACCACAGCGCAAGCGGCCCGCAGATCGCCAGCGCATAGACCAGCGGCATGCGCAGCACCGCGCTCAGCACGAACATCGCCACGAACAACGCGATCCCGATCGGACTCTGCAGACACTTCTTTCCGGTCTTGAACGCCATGGCAAACGTCATCGCGACGGCGGCGGCCGTCATGCCATGCAGCACGGATTTCATCGCCGGCACCTTGCTGTAGGTGAAATAAAACCACGCCATCGCCAGCACGATCAGCACCGGCACGAAGGTCAGCCCCGCCGTCGCCGCGATCGCCCCGACGATGCCGCGAAACTTCACTCCGACGAACACCGCCATATTCACCTGATTCGCCCCGGGCAGAATGCGGCAGATCGTGAGCGCGCTGAGGAATTCCTCCTCGGTCATCCACTTCCGCTCCACCACCACAACCTCGCGCGACCAGGCGGAAAGCCCGCCGCCAAAGCTCGCGATGGCGATTTTGTTGAAGGTGAGGGCAAGCTCGAGAAGCGATGGCCGAGAGTCATTGGTCATTGGTCATTGGTCATTGGTCATTGGGGTTTTGGCGGGACCGATGCTCTTCAAGTAGGCGTTCAAGGTGCGCGGCAGATTTACTACGAGCGTTTGCATGGCGGCTATCTCCGTTTCTTTGAGCAGCTTTCGTTTATGCGCACGGCGAAGAAAGTGCCGGACTTCGCAGAGCGAGCCTCGTGCAATCACCACGAATCGCCGGTTGTCCGCGTAGCTCTGACGCCCGTAACCCTCGGCAATGTTGGCTCCAATGCTATCCGCCGCCCGGATGAGCTGCCGACCCACCGTATCCTGCGCGAGCGGTTTCCATTCCGAAACGACATCCCACACGAGATCAGCCAACGCCTCCGCCGCTTGATACACCCGCAGATTTTCAAAAGACGCGCTCATCCGGAACCCCAATGACGAATGACCATTGACCAATGACGGCTTCACTCATGGTGAAGGTCCGGATCGTGCGGAAAGTCGTCCTCGTGGTGTTGCAGGGCCCGCAGCGGATCGGGCGTCTCGTATTTGTGCGAGTGGTCCCAGTCGTCCTCGAACACCGCGGAGAGCTGCTCAATAATGGCGGGGTCCGTGATGGTCGTCCCGAGCTCGCGGCGCAGGTCGAACGCGCTGCGGTCGATGTTCATCGACCCCACCAAGGCGTGCTCGCCGTCCACGATGATGAGCTTCGCGTGCAGGCGGAGGTTCTTTTGCTTGTGCACCCTCACGCCGAGGTAATGCAGCAGGCGCAGCGACGAAAACGTGTCGAGGATGTCCCACTCGCTGATACCGTGCTTGCCGCCGCAGAGCACGCGCACATGCACGCCGCGCTGCGCCGCGGCCGCGATGCGCTCGGTGACGGTCGCATCGACGAATTTCGGATGCTGGATCTCGAGCGTTTTTTCCGCCCGGTCGATGAACTCCGACATGAGCAGCCGCGAGTTGTTGTTGCTCCAGAGCAGGCCCGTATCCTCGGCCGGCAACCATTCCCGGTGGTCCCAGTCGGCGTTGAAGCCCTCGACGATCTGCGCGACCTTCGCCGGCATCTCGACAATCACGCCGTAGTCCCGCGTGAGCGTGAAATATTTTTCGCAGAGATTGAAGGTCGCGATCAGCGCAATCTTCTCGTCCACCACGATGGACTTCTCGTGCGTGACGACGAAATGCGGACTGCTCCACTGCACCGGCACGCCGGCCGCCTTGAAGAGCTCGAACGTCTCGTCATTCGCGCGGGTGCCCGACGAGCGCTGGGCGTTCAACATCACGCGCACGGCCACGCCGGCCTTGTGGCGGTCGATCACCGCCTGCTGAATCGCGGGCTCGGTGAACGTGAATTGCTTGATGAAAAGCGAACTCCGCGCGCGGTTGATGAATTCGATGACGGGCGCGGTGCCGTCGTCCGGTTGCACGATCAGGTGGCGATGACTCGACATACGATGACGCGATATTTCGCGCAGAGACGCGCGGACGCAAAGGAAAAGCGCATGCATTCCTTCCCGGGCGTCTCTGCGTGACACGCGGACGTTCTCCCGCTAGGAACCCGTCGCGTGCCCGATCTCAGTCCCGACCAACGCATCGCCGGCGTGCTGGCTCCCGTCTTCGCCCTCCGCGGCTCCCAGGATCTCGGCGTCGGCGACACCCTGGCGCTCCGCGAGTTTGCCACCTGGGCCGCCGGCCGCGGTCTGCGTGTCGTCCAGATTCTCCCCGTCAACGAATCCGGCGCGGACAACAGCCCCTACAACATCATCAGCTCGATGGCGCTCGATCCGACGACCATCGCCACCTTTCCCGACGAACTGCCCGACCTGCGCCGGGCCGATTTCAAACGCATCACGGCGGACTTCGATCTCGCCGCCCTCCGCGCCGGCTCCGTCCGTTACGCCGAGGTAAAAAAACTCAAGCGCGCCCTGCTCGAGGCCGCCTTCGCCACGTTCGAGGAACGCGCGGACGACGACCGACTCACAGAGTTCGCGGAGTTTATCATGGAGCACGACGAATGGCTCGCGCCCTACGCGCTCTATCGCGCGCTCGTCACGTTCCACGACGAATCCGAGGTCTTCGACCACTGGCCCGAAGAACAGCGCACCCGCGACGCGGCGACAGCCTGGCTGGAATCCCTCCCCGCGGCCGAGCGCGCGCACCTCGACCGCCTCGCGGAATTCCATCGCTACGTGCAATGGATCGCCTTCTCACAGTGGCGGGAAGCGCGCGCGCATTGCGAGGCGCTTGGCGTTTCGCTGATGGGCGACGTGCCCGTGGGCGTGAGCATCTACAGCGCCGACGTGTGGGCCGAGCCGGGAATTTTCGACCTCACGCGCTCCAGCGGCGCGCCGCCGGAAAAAGTCTTCAAGAGCGATCCCTTCACCGAAAAATGGGGGCAGAACTGGGGTTTCCCGCTCTACGACTGGCAGGCCATGTCGCGCGACAACTTCGCCTGGTGGCGCCGTCGCCTGCGGGCCATGACCGACATGTTCGACCTCATTCGCGTCGATCACGCCCTCGGGTTTTTCCGCATCTACAGCTTCCCCTGGCCGCCGCAGCGCAACGCGGAATTCCTCGACCTCAACGAGGAGCAGGCGAAGGCCCTTACCGGCGGGCGCCTGCCCGGCTTCGTCCCCCGCGACGATTCCACGCCAGGTAACGAGGAACAGAACCGCCGCCACGGCGAGGTTCTCTTCAAAATTATGCTCGAGGAAATCGCCGCGCCGCGCCTCATCGCCGAGGATCTCGGCACCGTCGCGCCCTACGTGCGTCCCGTGCTCGAGCAACTCGAAATTCCCGGCTTCAAGATTCCCCAATGGGAACGCCCCTACGACGGCGCGCCGAATCTGACCCCCGGCTCCACCTACCCGCGCCTCTCGCTGGCCACCTACGCCACCCACGACCACCCGCCGGTTCACACCTTCTGGAACGCCTGGTTCGCGCTCACCCAGTCGCCCGTGGAATGGGAGGCCCGCCACGCCCGGGAGGAAATGAACGCCCTTCTCGCCTTCTGCGGCGAGCCGCCGCTCGCGCAACCCCATGCCTTCGACGCCGCCATCCACGCGGCGACCATGCGCGGTCTCATGGCAACGAACTCCTGGCTCGCGATTCCGATGATCACCGACATTCTCGGCACGGAGGACCGCTTCAACGTGCCCGGCGCCATCGGCGATCAGAACTGGACCGCCCGCCTTGGGACGACCGCCGCCGAACTCGACCAGGATCACGGCCCCCAGTTGAGGCTTCTGCATCAAATCCTTGCGCAAACCGGCCGCCTGGCGAAATGAGTTTGCCGGTAGGTCCGATTTTTGCTCTCTAACGCCCGGAACAGGCTCAAAGATATGGGAAATTTGACGAAAAGGGATTTGGTCGTCCGGATCAGCAACGAAACCGGGCTCGTGCAGCAGGATGTCTTCGATGTCCTGCAGAAGACGCTCGATTACATTACGGACGCTCTGGCGGACGGCCAGAACGTCGAGTTGCGCAACTTCGGCGTTTTCGAGGTTCGCCTCACGAAATCCCGTGTCGGCCGCAACCCCAACCGGCCCGAAAAAGACGTCGTCATCCCCGCCCGCGCCACCGTGAAGTTCAAGGCCGGCAAGATCATGCGCCAGCGCGTTTTGATGCGCACTGACGACATGAAACCGGAAACCGCTTCCGCCGCTTGATCCGTGTCGTAGAGTAACGCGTGACGAAGTTTATCCGCGTTCGCGGCGCCCGCCAAAACAACCTCAAGGGAATCGACCTCGACCTGCCGCTCGGCCGGTTCATCGTCGTCACCGGCCCCAGTGGCTCGGGCAAATCCAGCCTGGCATTCGACACAATTTACGCCGAGGGCCAGCGGCGCTACGTCGAGACGTTCAGCCCCTACACGCGGCAGTTCCTCGACCGCATGGACAAGCCGCAGGCCGACTCCATCGAGGGCATCCCGCCCGCCATCGCCATCGAGCAGGCGAACCACGTCCGTTCCACCCGCTCGACCGTCGGCACGATCACCGAGATCAACGACTATCTGAAGCTCTTCTTCTCCCGCACCGCGAAGGCGACGTGCCCGGAGTGCAGCCGCCCGGTTCGCCCGGAGACCGCGCAATCCATCGTCGCCCACGTCATGCGGGATTTCGCCGGCGAATCCGTCCTCGTCACCTTCGGCGTTCCCGTCCCCACCGGCACGAAACCCGCCGACTTCTTCGCCTTCCTCCAGCAGCAGGGCTTCCTTCGCGTTCTCCTCTACGGCGAAATCGTCCGCACCGACGAGCCGCCCGCCCGCGGCGCGCTGCCCGGCATCGTCCCGGTCATCCAGGACCGCCTCGAAATCACCGCCGCCAACCTCGCCCGCCTCAGCGAAGCCATCGAGCACGCCCTCCGCCTCGGCCAGGGCAAGATCACGATCCAATCTCCCAACTCCCAGCTTCAATCTCCCTATTCCAGCGGCTGGCATTGCGCCCACTGCGACATCTCGATCCGCCCACCGTCGCCCGGCCTCTTCACATTCAACAACCCGCTCGGTGCATGCCCGGATTGCCGCGGCTTCGGCCGCATCATCGGCATCGACTACGCCCGGGTGATGCCCGATCCGTCGCTCAGCCTCGCCGACGGCGTCATCAAGCCCTTCCAAAGCGGCCACTCGCGCGAATGCCAGGCCGACCTCATGAAGGCCGCGCATCGCAGCGACATCGACGTTTACACTCCGTTCAAGGACCTTCCCGAACGCGAGCAGCGTTGGGTGATCGACGGCGAGGCCGGCGTGGACCTCAGTTCCGAGGAACTCGCGGAATCCGATGGCTGGTATGGCGTGAAGGGCTACTTCGCCTGGCTCGAGGCGCGCACCTACAAGATGCACATCCGCGTGCTCCTCTCGCGCTACCGCAGCTACCAGCCGTGCCCGACCTGCAACGGCGGCCGCTTCCAGCCCGAGACGCTGAACTTCCGCCTCGCCCCGTCGAACCTCACGCTGCCGGAACTCGCCGCGCTCCCGGTTAAACGCCTCATCGCGCTGTTCGACGAAGCCGACATGCCACCCGGCGACGCCAGCGCCGAACTCGTCCGCGAACAAATCCGCTCCCGTCTGCGCTATCTGGAATCCGTCGGCCTCGGCTACCTTTCGCTCGACCGCCCCACGCGCACGCTCAGCGGCGGCGAAATCGCCCGCGTCAATCTCACGACGTGCCTCGGTGCGTCGCTCGTGAACGCCCTCTTCGTGATGGACGAACCCAGCGTCGGCCTGCATCCACGCGACACCGTGCGCCTGCTCGCGGTCATGCGCGCCCTCCGCGACAAGGGCAACACCCTTCTGGTCGTCGAACACGAGGAGGCCATCATGCGCGCCGCCGATCACCTCGTCGATATCGGCCCCGGCCGCGGCAACCTCGGCGGCGAGCTCACCTACAGCGGTCCGCTCGCGAAACTCACGAGCGCCAGCCTCACCGGCGCGTATCTCCACGGCGAAAAATCCATCCCGATTCCCGAGGACCGCCGCGAGCCGCTGGAATTCATCGAGCTCACCGGCATCGAGCATCACAACCTCCACGGCCTCGACGTCCGCATTCCGCTCGGCGTGTTCTGCTGCGTCACCGGCGTCTCCGGCTCCGGCAAGTCCACGCTCATCCACAACGTCCTCTACAAGAATCTCGTCGGCAACGAAGGCGACGACCTCGACCCCGCCGGCCGCGTCGCCGGGATCGATGGCGGCGAGGACATCGAGGAAATCGTGATGGTCGATCAATCCTCCATCGCCCGCAGCCCGCGCTCGACGCCCGCCGTCTATATCGGCGCGTTCGACGGCATTCGCGCGCTCTTCGCGGCGACGGACGACGCCACCTCCGCCGGCCTCACTGCCAGCGCATTCTCGTTCAACTCCGGCAACGGCCGCTGCGAACGCTGCGCCGGCCTCGGCTTCGAGAAGGTCGAGATGCAATTCCTCAGCGACCTCTTCCTCCGCTGCCCGGAATGCGAAGGAAAGCGCTATCAGCCACACGTCCTCAAGATCCAGATCGGCGGCAAGTCGATCCACGACGTGCTGGAAATGACCGTCCGCGAGGCGATCGAATTTTTCACCGGCAAGGAGCGCAATAGCGAGATCACGCGTCCGCTCCAGCTCATGGCCGACGTCGGCCTCGAATACCTGCGCCTCGGCCAGCCGCTCAACATTCTCTCCGGCGGCGAATCCCAGCGCCTGAAACTGGTGAATCACCTCGTCGAAAAGCGCGGCACCGAGGCGCTCCTCATCTTCGACGAACCGACCACCGGCCTGCACATCGACGACGTCGCGCAGCTCCTTCGCGTCTTCCAGCGCCTCGTGGACGAAGGCAACAGCCTCATCGTCATCGAGCACAATCTCGAGGTCATCAAATCGGCCGACTGGATCGTTGATCTCGGTCCCGACGCCGGCGACGAAGGCGGTCAGCTCGTCGCCGAAGGCACGCCCGAGCAGGTCGCCGAAGTTGCAAGCTCGCACACCGGCCGCTTCCTCGCCGAGGCGCTCAAAGGCTCCATCGGCCGCATTGAGGAAGCTCCTCTCAACTATCAACTCTCAACCATCAACGGCCCCGCGAATGCGATCCGCATCCGCGGCGCCCGCGAGCACAACCTCAAGAACATCTCGATCGACATCCCGCGCGACAAGGTTGTCGTCATCACGGGCATGAGCGGCTCGGGCAAGTCCACGCTTGCGTTCGACATTCTGTTCGCCGAGGGCCAGCGCCGCTTCCTCGACAGCATGTCGCCCTACGCGCGGCAATTCGTCGAGCAGCTCGAGAAGCCCGAGGTCGATTCCATCGAGGGCCTGCCACCCAGCGTCGCCATCGAGCAACGCGTCACCCGCGGTGGCGGAAAATCCACCGTCGCCACCGTCACCGAGGTCTATCATTTCCTCCGCCTGCTCTTCTCGAAGCTCGGCACGCAATATTGCCCGGACTGCGACGTGCCGGTGGAAACGCAGACCGTTAGCGCCATCATCACGCACGTCGAGACGCTCGCCACGCGCGGCCGCGTGCAGCTCTTCGCCCCGCTCGTAAAGGCCCGCAAGGGCTTCCACACCGAGGTCGCCCGCTGGGCCGAGCGTCACGGCTACACCACGCTCCTCGTGGACGGCAAACTCACGCCCGTCGCGAATTTCCAAAAACTCGAGCGCTTCAAGGAGCACACGATCGACGTCTATCTCGGCGAAATCACCGCCGCGAACGCGGTCGAGATTCCGAAACTCGTCCGCGCGGCCGTCACCGTCGGCAAGGGCACCGCGCGCATCGTCGATGCGAAGAAAAAACCGCACATCCTCAGCACCGCGATGAACTGCCCGAGCTGCGAGCGAGCGTTCGAGGAACTCGACCCGCGCATGTTCTCGTTCAACTCGCCGCACGGCTGGTGCGAGCATTGCCGCGGCTTCGGCGAAGTCTGGCGCCACAGCACGAAGTCCGAGGATTTCGACAGCCAACTCGAGGCCGATCTCGCCGAGGAGAAAACCTTCGAGACGCTCGAAGACGGCGAATCCGAACCCTGCGCGCTCTGCCAAGGCGCGCGCATCAACATCAACGCCCGTTACGTCCGCGTGAAGGGTCACCCCATCACCGACTTCACCGCCGCCTCCGCCGCCCGCGGTCTCGAGCGCATCAAAAAACTTCGCTTCACCGCGGCGGAGAAACCCATCGCCACCGACGTCGTCGCCGAGATCGAGCAGCGCCTAAAATTCCTCAGCGAAGTCGGCCTCGATTATCTCAGTCTCGACCGCTCGTCGAAGACGCTTTCCGGCGGCGAATCCCAGCGCATTCGCCTCGCCGCCCAGCTCGGCAGCAATCTCCGCGGCGTGCTCTACGTCCTCGACGAACCGACCATCGGCCTGCACCCGCGCGACAATGACCGCCTGCTCGACGCCCTCGTCCAGCTCGCAAAGAAGGGCAACTCGCTCGTGATCGTCGAGCACGACGAGGACACCATGCGCCGCGCCGACCACCTCATCGATCTCGGCCCGCGCGCCGGCCGCAACGGCGGACAGATCGTTTCCCAAGGCACCGTCGCCGACGTCATGAAGCACGAGGAATCGCTCACCGCGAAATACCTCCGCGCACCGATGACGCATCCGCTCTCGGGCCAGCGCCGCGACCTCAAGACCGCCCCCGGCTGGATCGAACTCACCGGCGCGTCGCTTCACAACCTCAAGGGCGTGGACGTGAAAATTCCGATCAATCGTCTCACCGTTGTTTCCGGCATTTCCGGCTCCGGCAAGAGCAGCCTCGTCCGCGGCGTCCTCGTTCCCGCCGTCCGCGACGGCCTCACGCGCAAGTCGAAGAGCAAGCAGGTCTCTCCCGACTATCTCTCGCTCACCGGCCTTGAGTTACTCGGCGCCGTGCTCGAGGTGGACCAATCCCCCATCGGCAAGACCTCGCGCTCCACGCCCGCGACCTACATCAAGGTGCTCGACGAGATTCGAGCCGTCTTCGCGCAGATTCCCGAGGCCCGCGTGCGCGGCTATACCGCGAGCCGGTTCTCGTTCAACAATGAAGGCGGCCGTTGCGAAAACTGCACCGGCCAGGGCGTCATCAAGCTGGAGATGAACTTCCTGCCGACGACCTACATGCCCTGCGAGGAATGCGGCGGCAAACGCTACAACCCGCCCACGCTCGAGGTGAAATACAACGAGCGGTCGATCGGCGACGTGATGGCCATGACCGTCGAGCAGGCCGCCGAGTTCTTCGCAGCAAATCCCAAGATCAAGCGCTCGCTCGACCTCCTCGTCGAAACCGGCCTCGGCTATCTCACGCTCGGCCAGCCCAGCCCCACGCTGAGCGGCGGCGAGGCCCAGCGCATCAAGCTCGTCACCCAGCTCGCCCGCCGCAGCACCGCGAAGGCCGAGGTCATCCGCACCACCCGCGTCGGCAAATCCACGCTCTACGTGCTCGAGGAGCCCACCATCGGCCTGCACACCGCCGACGTGGCAAACCTCATCGCCGTGCTCCACCGCCTCGTCGAGGAAGGCGGCACCGTCGTCGTGATCGAGCACCACCTCGACGTGGTCGCCGAAGCCGACTACGTGATCGACATCGGGCCCGAGGCCGGCGAATCCGGCGGCGAAGTCGTCGCCGTGGGCACCCCCGAGCAGGTCGCCAAAAGCAAAAAGAGCCGCACCGCCCCGTTCCTCGCCGAGACACTCAAACGCTAGGGCAATTGCAGAAAAGTCATGACCGCAAAGAGTCGCAAAGACACACGAAAAGGCACCGTGCCGTCGGTTCTCTTTGTGAGCTTTCGTGCCTTTTTGTGGCTGCGAATTATTTAACCTGCTCGGGGAGGCGCTACCACACCCGCGGGACGCCGTAGCGGTCGAAGATCGGATCGCGGCTGATAATCGTCCACTTCCGCCGCCGCGCCTGGACGAGCTGCAGGCGGTCGAACGGGTCCCCGTGCAGCCGCTCCAGATCGCGCACCGCCGCCGCGTCCACCAGCTCGATCCCCACCACCTCAAAGCCATTATCCGCAAGAATGCCCGGTAGGTCCTTCGCGAGATCGTAGGGCAGCTTGAGCTTGCCGATCCCGACCTTGATGGCCGCCTCCCAGATGCTCGCAATGCTGATGAAACAGTCCGCTCCCGACTCCATGATCCGGGCGGCTTCCTCGCTCAAAACGGGATTGTCCTCGAAGAAGGCGATCCAGCCGTTCGTATCGATGAGATAACTCACATGTAATCCTTGAAGTCCTCGAGCGGCTCGTCGAAATCCGGCGCCATGTAGAATCCCGGACCTTTCGCGCAGCCCCGTTTGCCCGTCTTCTTCGGCGGGATCGGCGCGAGTTCCGCCACGCGTTTCCCATGCCGCGTGATGAAGATCCGTTCCCCCTTCTCGACGGCATCCAGCAACCGCGACAAATGCGTCTTCGCCTCGAACGCGCCGACTTCCTTTGCGATCATAAACTTAAACTAGTTAGACCGGTTTGAATGTCAACGACTGTCCGCGACAAAGCCCGCCCTTCCCGCTAACTTTGGCCCCATGCCCGATCACCCGATCCTCGCCTTTGCGGAAGCCGTGGAATTCGCCCACTGGCTCGAACGGCACCACGCCGACCATCCCGGCATCTGGCTGCGCATCTTCAAAAAAGGGAGCGGCCGGCCGACCATTACCTACGCCGAGGCGCTCGATGAGGCGCTTTGCTTCGGATGGATCGACGGCCAGAAACAGCGCGGCGACGAAGCCTCGTGGTTGCAAAAATTCACCCGCCGCGGACCACGCAGCGTCTGGTCGAAGGTGAATACCGGTCACGTCGAGCGTCTCACCCTCGCCGGTCGTATGCGTCCCGCCGGTCTCGCCGCGGTCGAGGCCGCCAGGGCGGACGGTCGATGGGAGAAGGCCTACCATTCGTCGCGCACCGCCGAAATGCCCGAGGACTTCGTGCGCGAACTCGCCAGGCTCCCGAAGGCGCAAGCCTTCTTCGATACGCTCAACAAGGCGAACCGCTACGCGATCTTCTACCGCCTCCAATCTGCGAAACGCCCCGAGACCCGCGCCCGTCGCCTGCAGGAATTCCTCGCGATGCTCGAGCGCGGCGAGAAGCTGCATTGAGCCGACCCCGTCGGAAAAAAAATTTTCCCGCCCGGGCTTTCCCGGCTATCCTCTCTGCGATGACGTCTTCCATCCTGCCGCCCGAACAAGAAACGTCCGTCCCCTCCTCCGGCATGCTGGATACCGCCGCGTATTACACCCGGGGCAACGCTCCCCGGCGCTGGCAGGATTACCTCGCCTACCCGCGGGTGCTCTTCACGTTCATTCTCTGCATCGTGACGGTGGTCCTCCACGTCGCCTTCGGAATCTACGTCTGGTTTTTCCGGTAAGGCCGGCGTCGGCTCGTCCCGGGCTCTGCGTTTGACATGAAAAATGCTCCCCTCCGAGAAACCCTCCAAAGAAAAAACCATGAGCACGATCACCACCCGCGACGGCACGCAGATTTACTACAAGGACTGGGGCTCCGGCCCCGTCGTCACCTTCAGCCACGGTTGGCCGCTCACCGCCGACGCCTGGGAGGCGCAAATGTTTCACCTCGCCTCGCACGGCTATCGCTGCATCGCGCACGACCGCCGCGGCCACGGCCGCTCCAGCCAGCCCTGGCACGGCAACGACATGGATACCTACGCCGACGACCTCGCCGAACTCTTCGAGACCCTCGACCTGCGCAACGTCACCATGATCGGCCACTCCACCGGCGGCGGCGAAGTCGCGCGCTACATCGGCCGCCACGGCACCGACCGCGTGGCGAAAGCCGTGCTCATGGGCGCCGTGCCCCCGATCATGCTCAAGACCGCGTCAAACCCCGACGGACTGCCGATTGAGGTCTTCGACGGCTTCCGCGCCGCCTACCTTGCCGACCGCTCCCAGTTCTTCCTCGATGTCGCCAGCGGCCCGTTTTTCGGCTTCAACCGCCCCGGCGCCAAGATTTCCCAAGGCCTCATCCAATCCTGGTGGATGCAAGGCATGCTCTCCGGCCACAAAAACGCTTACGACTGCATCAAGGCCTTCTCGGAGACCGATTTCACCGAGGACCTCAAACGGTTCGACGTCCCCACGCTCATCATCCACGGCGACGACGACCAGATCGTCCCCATCGGCGCTTCGGCGATGCTCTCCGCGAAACTCGTGCCCGGCGCCACGCTCAAGATCTACCCCGGCGGCAGCCACAGCCTTGGCGACACCAGGAAGGACCAGCTCAACGCCGATCTCCTCGCCTTCCTCAAATCCTGAGCCTCACCCCTCATGGACCTCTTCACCCCCATCCCCCTGCTCCTCAGTCTCGCCGGCCTTGCCACCGGCCTCGTCGTGCTCGGCATCGGCGCCCTCCGCAGCTTCCGCTCCGCCCGGCCCTAAGGCCCAAATCGCCGTCGTTCCTACGGCTTCACCACGAGGATGACCTTTGCGCTGGCGGACTGCGACGGATCCCTCGCGCTCGCGGCCTTGATCGTCGTTTTCACCGTCCACTTAAAAGCCAGCGCCGCCCGGTGGTCCGAACCAGCCGGGCGGCGCGACGTTATGGGCTTCCGCTACATCCCGAGGTTGTTCACCAGCCCATCGGTAATGGTGCCGGTCACGGCCAGGCCGTTATCGCGTTGATAGCCGGCGATGGCCGAGCGCGTGCCCGGACCCACGATTCCGTCGATGGGGCCCTGGTAGTAACCCTGCCGGGCGAGCGCCGCCTGAACGTTCGCGCTCAACGAACCGCGCCCCGAGGAGTAGGTCGTCCCACTGCTCACGTAGACCGGAGCCGGAGCGACGACGAACCATGCGTTGTTATACCAACGATAGCGGTTCCCGTTCCAATTATACTCCCTGCCGCGGTCCCAGCCTCGATGCGAAGCGAACGCGTAGCGCCCGGGGTTGTAACCGTTCCCGTTCTCATGCGAGACATGCGAGACGTAGCCGCGATTGGCTCTCACGACCGCGTGTGGCGCGTTGCGGTAGCCGCCGCGATGCACGACGACCTCGGCGTGGTCCCGGCCCTTGCTGTGGGCGATGTCATGTCCCTTGCCTTTACCCTTGTGATCTTTCGCCATGGCCGGTGTCCCGACGAGCAGAGTCGCGGCCAGAGCCAGTCCGGTAAATAATTTCATTTTCATATGCGTTTTTCCTTTCGCGCCGCAAAAAGGGCGATTCCGGCGCTTTCCCGCCGTCGTCCCATCACGTTGCTATAGTGGGATCGTCATTCCCGCCGCCTCCGCGGGTAAGAGCTTTCCCCGAGCGCCGGGACGGGTCGCCCCACGACGCCGATGCCCGTCGTAATTTTTTTTGAACGAATCGCCGGCCACTGCGTCAAAGACTCCATTGAACAGTGTTCTGGGGGGAACAGCAGGCCGTCGTGGCGTTCGTCACGGCGGCCTGCATTTTTTTGCGGCGGAATGGCGCTTCCATTTGAAGCGTCGCCCCGAGGCTCCGCTCGGCGTTTTCCCCGATTGCCGCGCCCTCCGATTGTCCGCACTTTTTATGGAATGAAGTTCACCGGTCTGCTGATCGCCAACCTCCCGCTTTGAAATGCGATCGACTCCTCCGCCCGCGCCCCGGCGTGGATTGCGCATTTTCATTCTGGAAGATCACGCCGACACCCGTAACACGCTCAAAAAATATCTTGAGAGCCAGGGCCATACGGTCCTCACGGCCGCCAGCCTGCGGGAGGCCACCATCGAGATTCGCAACGCGGAAGACGTGGACGTCCTCCTCTGCGACATCGGCCTCACCGACGGCCTGGGCTGGACTTTCCTGGAAAGCCTTCACCTCACCAAACCCGTCTTCGCCATTGCAATGAGCGCCGCCAGCTCGCCGGAGGCCCGGGCCCGCAGCCTCAGCGTCGGCTTCCGACACCATCTCGTGAAGCCGTTCGAGTTCGATCTCCTGCACCGCGTCCTCGACGAAGCCATTTCCCACATCCCCGAGCAAATTCCCCGCCGCCGGGTTCTGATCGAGTGATCGTCGGCTGAACCTGCCTGCTGGATGCGCCTATGGCAGCAGGTTCGTCCCGCTTTGGCCAGCGGTCGGATCCAACCCCAGCAGAAGATACGGCGCGCCATAGCGATAGGGCCATGTCTTGTAGGGCAGGTCGTAGGGAGCCCCAAAGACGGCATCGACCAATTTCCAAATCTCGCGGCCGCCGTCCCGGGTGCGCAGCCACAATGCCGCGGAAGCGCTGCCGCCATCAGGGTAATAAAAGACCTTCCCCCGTGCATCGACCGTAACTCCGCCGAAAAAGGCCCAGTTGCGATAGACCTTCAGCGATCCCTCGAACTTGTGATCGGTCGGAATCGACCGCCGAATGCCGTCGAAAAGCTCCCGGCGAAGGGCCGAATCCGCCGGCAACTCCACGGGCGTCGGAGAAAACGTGAAGAAAAAATCCTCCCCATAGACCATCGAATCGGGGGCCGGTGTCGCGGCCGGTGGCTCCGCCCAAGCCTGGGACCCCGCGCCAATCCCGGCCAAAAGCAAAAGCAGAAAAGGTTTTGTCATCCGAGCCCCGGCACTACGCCGGGTTCGCGCCCGGCAGGCAAGAGCGGAAGATGGGACGCGACTTTCCGGGAGTTTGCTTCCTTTCAGCGGGGATCGCGGCCAAGACTCCCCGCCCCGGTGGAAGTCGTTGACTTCGAGTGACCCGCCATCGACGGTGCCGACTCATGAAACGCACCCTCGCTCTCTTCTCCGGCGTCCTCCTTCTTGCGCTGGGCTCCGCCCCTGCCGCCGAGCCTTCGGTAAAGGCCGCCATCGCCGTCGATGAAAACACCCGGCCGACGGATACCTTTGCCGCCGATACGCCGAAGCTGATCGCATTCTTTCTGACCGAGGGCACGAAGAAGGGCGACGTGGTCCATTGCGTCTGGATCGCCACCGATGTGGGCGATGCCGCGCCGGCCAATACGAAGATCGACGAAAGCTCGCTCACCGCCGACAAGGACGATTTCTCCGGCGGCTTTTCGTTGAGCAAACCCACCGCGGGCTGGCCGGTCGGCACCTATCGCGTGGAAATGTCGCTGAACGACAAACTCGCCACCACCGCGCCATTCCACATCACCGCCGCCGCGGCTTCGGATGAAGAACCGGCCAAGGCTGGCGACGCGGAGAAGACCGAAGAAGCGCCCAAGGAAACCGCCCCGGCCAAGGCGGACGACGCGAACTAAACCTCCGCCACACGCACGGCGTCGCGCAGGGCCGCGGGGTTGCGCACCGTGATCCGGCGGCCGTTCACGCGCAGATGGCCGTCGTCGGTCAACTGCCGCAGCATCCGCGAGAGCGTCTCCTGCCGCACGCCGAGTTCGCCGGCGAGCGCGCGCTTGGTTGTTCCAAGCTGGATCTCCACCGGCCCGGTGGACGCGGCGCTCTCGCATTGCCGGAGCAGCCATTGCGCGAACCGCCCCGCGGCGCTGCGCGAGGCCATGTCCTCCAGCGAATCCGCCATCTGGTGCACTTGCAGGCCGATTGCCGCGAAGAGCCGCAGCGCCAGCTCCGGGCAGCGCCGCAGCACCGCCAGCAGACTGCGTCGCGGAATGACGATCACCTCGGCGGGCAACACCGCGCGGGCATCCGCCGGGCAGCCGTCGATCTCGGCGAGCATTTCGCCCTCGCGATAGAAATGGAGCACCACTTCGCGTCCGTCGGAGGCGACGCGGTGAAAATTGATGATGCCGCGCCGCACGAAATACAGCCCCATGGCCCCCTCGTCCTTGTGAAAGAGGTAGGCGCCCTTGTCGAGGGAGCGGAGGACCGCCGACTCCGCGAGCTCGCGCAGGTCGCGCTCGGGCAGGCCGGCGAAGACCTGCCAGCGACGCAAAAAGTAACCGAGCGCTTCGCCGCGCAATCCGTTCAAGCCGCGCGTCACACTGATCCCGGCGACGCGGGCCGCGTCTGCATTGTCTCGAAAAGCCATGGTTGTCATACGGAAGGAAAGGCGGCCAGGAGTTCGTCGATGACGGCGTCCGGCATGGGGTTGATGGGACCGAGGGCGCGACTGCGAATGATGGCGGCGGCGGTGGATTCCAGCACCTCGAGGCGGTCGAACGCGTCGAGCACGCTGCGTCCCGCGACGAGCACGCCATTGTGATCGAGCAACGCGACCGGACTCGTCGGCCCCACCACCGCGGCGACCTCCGCGCCGTCGCCGAATTGCGCGTCGAAGGGAATCGTGCGCACGTCCTTCAGGAACAGGTAGCTCTCGGGAATCGTCCGCGTATCGAGCGGAAAATCGCTCACGCAAAACGCCGAGCCATGCACGGGCAGCGCGTTCACCACGGCGTTGATCTCCGGGTGCGCCGCGTAGATCGCGCGATGCAGGCGGACGGCGCGGCTGGGCTGCGTGCCGGCGGTGCGCTCGCCGTCGCGGACGATGACGAGGTCGCCCACGTCGAGCGCGAGGCGGTCCACGTAGCGCGGCGTGATGACGAACGCGTCGTGATCGATTCGTGCCGAGAAGCTACCCCAAGTGCTTGTCATCAACCGATGCGCGTAGGCGCGGTGAACGAAGTCGCAAATCTCGCGCCGCGCCTCCTTGCCCGCGCTGGATGGCGGCCGGGGCGGATGCTCGGGCAGGGGCGCCTGTTCCTGCGAAGCGGCGATGCGGGCGTCGTCGAGATACCGCACCGCGCCGAGCTGCCGCGCGTGGATGATCGTCTGTGCGGTAAATTCGAGGGTCTCGAAGCGCTGGAATGCCTCGGCGAGATCGCCCCCACCCACCACGACGCCGTGATTTTCCAGCACGACGCAGGTCGGCTGGGACACCGCCGCGAATTGCGCCGCGATCCGCTGGCCCAGCCGCTCGCTGCCCGGCAACGCATACGGCGCGAAGGCCACCTCGCCGCAAATATTGCGCGCCTCGGGGAAGAGGCAGGTATTGGGCGCCAGTCCGCAAATGCTGAAGCTCACCAGCGCGCCCGGATGCGCGTGGATGATCGCGCGGATGTCGGGCCGGGCCTCGTAAATGCTGCGGTGGAACGGGTATTCCGACGAAGCGGGATGCCGTCCCTCGATGGTGCCGTCCGCCGCGACGCGCACGACGTCCTCCCGGCGCAGGCTGCCCTTGTCCACCCGGGCGGGCGTGATCCAGATGTCGCCATTCTCGTCCCGCACGGAAATGTTTCCTCCAGAGGTGGTGGTCATGTCGTGGCCGTAAATGCGGCTCATCGTCGCGACGGTCTGGTCACGGGGGTGCAGGAGGAGAAAGTTGAGCATGTCGATGCGGACAACCTAGCCGTCGCCGGGAGCGGCTGGCCTGCCCGCGATTGCGAATTGCTTTGCGAAAATTGCGCCCGGTCAATTTTCGCCGGCCACAAAATGGTGAGTCCTTGGCAAGGAACGCCGGGCACGATTTCGGGCGCGAGCGCTACGGTGGGAATTATGAGCACCACCCATCCTCCGGTCGCCACGGCGGCAGTCCTCGTCGCGCCAGGAAACATCGAGCTCCGCGAGTTCGAGATTCCTGTCCCCGGGGATGACGAAATCCTTGTGAAGGTCGAGGGCTGCGGCATCTGCGGCACCGACGTGCATGAATATCGGCGCGATCCCTTTGCCCTCATTCCCGTCGTGCTCGGCCACGAAGGCACCGGCACTGTCGCGGCCCTGGGCCGAAATGTAAAAGCCGACAGCCAGGGCGAGCCACTGCACGTCGGCGACCACGTCGTCACTTCCGTGCTCGTGCCGGACGACTGTCCGTTCACGGCGGATTTTCCCCATCGCTCGAATCTCAGTGACGCGCTCGGCGTTTACGGACTCATTCCCGACTCCGCCGACCGCCACCTGAACGGCTACTTCGCCACGCACCTCGTCATTCGCGCCGGCTCGACCGTCTTCAAGGTGAACGGCATGAGCCTTAAGCAACGCGTGCTCATCGAGCCGATGGCTGTGACCGTGCACGCGCTGGAGCGCGCGAAGACGACGGGCCTCCTCAACTTCGCCAGCACCGTGGTCGTGCAAGGCTGCGGCCCCATCGGCCTGATGATGATCGCCACGCTCTTCGCCTACGGGATCGAGAAAATCATCGCCGTGGACGGCGTGCCAAAGCGATTGGAGGCCGCCCGGCGAATGGGCGCCGCGTTGACGCTCAACATCAACACCATGGACGCCGCCGCGCGCCTGGCCGCCGTGCAGGCGCAGACGAAGGGCCGCGGCGCGGACTTCGCCTTTCAATGCACCGGCTCGCCGGAGGCCGCGTCCGCCGTCTGGAAATACGTGCGGCGCGGCGGCGGCCTGTGCGAAGTCGGCTTCTTCATGGACAACGGCGACTGCGCGATCAATCCGCACGAGGACCTCTGCAAAAAGGAAATCACCGCCGTGGGCTCGTGGGTTTACACACCGGAGGAATACCCGATGGCCATCGCGATGATCCAGCACCTCGTCCGCATCGGCGTGCCGATCGAGGAACTCGTCACGCACGTCTTCCGCCTCGCGGACATCAACCAGGCGATGGAAACGAACATCGCGATGGAAGGCCTCAAGCTCGCGGTCGTCCCGGAATTGCCCGTCCTGTAATCACCCCTGCGCGGCCTGGACGGCGGTGAGCGCAATCGTATAGACGATGTCCTCGACAAGGGCGCCGCGGGAGAGGTCGTTCACCGGGCGGCGCAGGCCCTGGAGCATGGGGCCGATGGAGATGACGTTCGCGCTGCGCTGGACGGCTTTGTAAGTCGTGTTGCCGGTGTTCAGGTCGGGAAAGACGAAGACCGTGGCGCGGCCCGCCACGGGGCTGTCGGGGGCCTTTTTCTCGGCGACGTCCCTCGTCGCGGCAGCGTCGTATTGCAGCGGTCCGTCGAGGAGAAGATCGGGGCGAAGTTCGTGGGCGATCCGCACGGCTTCGCGGACTTTTTCCACGTGCGCGCCGGTGCCGCTCTCGCCGGTGGAATATGAAATCATCGCCACACGGGGCGGGATGCCGAACTGCCGGGCGGACTCGGCGCTCTGGATCGCGATCTCGGCGAGCGTGGCGGCGTTGGGGTCCTGAATCACGGCGCAATCGCCATAGACGACGACTTGATCGGGCAGGCCCATGAAGAAGATCGACGAAACGGATTGGACGCCCGGCTTGGTCTTGATGAGCTGGAGCGCGGGCCGGACGGTATTCGCCGACGAATGCTCCGCGCCGGAGACGAGGCCGTCCACCTCGCCCTGCGCAAGCATCATCGTGCCGAGGACGACGTTGTCCTCGAGCTGATCGGCCGCGGCCTGCGCGGAAAGTTTCTTGTGGCGGCGCAGCTCAACCATGGGCGCGACGTAGCGCTCGCGGACGGCAGCCGCGTCGATGATCTCGACCGACGAGGGCAGCTTCACCTCCTGCGCGGCGGCGACGCGTTGAATCTCGGCCGGATCGCCGAGCAGCACGCAGCGGGCAATGCCGCGCTCGGCGCATATCGCGGCGGCGCGCACGGTGCGGGGCTCCGCGCCCTCGGGCAGGACAATGCGGCGGTTCGCGGCGCAGGCCAGCTCGGTGAGGCGGAAGCAAAACGCGGCAGGCGACATGCGCGTCTCGCCCTCGCGCCGGCACCGATCGGTGATCCAATCGGTGTCGATCTGCTTTGCGACGAAGTCCATCGCCAGCTCGATGCGCGCGAGATCGTCGGAGGGGACCTCGGTGCTCATCGCATTCAGGCGGCTCGCGGTCTCGTAGGAGTTCGTTTTCACGCGGAGCACGGGAAGGCCGGTCGCGATGACGGGACTGCACAGCCCGAAGATGCGGCCGTCCAGCGGCGTGTCGCCAGTGAGCACGAGGCCGGCGAGCGGGACGCCCTTCACAGCGGCCATGCAGGCGGCGAGGAGGACGTCGTCGCGATCCGCGGGAAAGACGAGCAGATTTCCGGCGCGGAAGGTGTGCATCATGTTTGGCACCGTGCGCGCGAGCAGATGGATTCGCTTCACCCGGCGGTGGTCGATATCGCCGGTCGCAAGCACGTCCGCGTCGAGGTAACGGGCGACGTCGCGCGTGCGGCATTGCGTGAGTTCGCTGTTCGCGGGGATGACGCCAATGAGCTCGGGCAACAGGGGGCGGGCGGCGGCGTATTCGGACTTCGCGCGCGCGACCGCCTCCGCGGCGGATTCCCCCTCGGCCACGGGCACGCGATTGAGGATGCAGCCGACAATGCGGGCTCGATCTCCGTGGGCGTAGTGGCGGATGGCAAAATCGATCTGGTCGCGGAGAAGGTGCTCCGGGGCGGCGTGGCTCACGACGATGACTTCCGCGCCCAGCGTGCGAATCAACTCGGCGTTCAGCGCGCCGATGTGGGGATCGTGCGGAGTGGCCACCAGCCCCTCGACGACCATGACATCGACTTCCGCGGCGGATTCGTGAAAACGCTGCATCACGGCCGAGAGCAATTCGTCGGAACGCCCGTCGGACACGAGCTTCTCGGCCTCCTCCAAGGAAATCGGCGCGGCCGGCGTGAGGCCGCTCGTGGCGCGAACGAAATGAGTGGATGGCTCCGGCCCGGGATCGCGACCGATGCGCTGACCGATGGGCTTACAGAAACCGGGACGCACACCGCGTTGATCGAGCGCGCGAAGCAGGCCGAGCGAGACAGTGGTGAGGCCGGCGTCGCTGGAGATGGGAACGAGGAAGAGGGTGGCTTTCATGAGGCGGGTAAAAAGGCGGCGGCCTGCTCGGCGATGGCGCGCTCCTCGCTGGTCGGGATGACCAATGCGAGCAGACCGGAGGAAGGACGCGTGATGCGCCCGCGCGTGTCGCGGCCGTGGGCGGTGTTCAGCTCGGAATCCAGCTCCGGCGCGAGGATGCGCAGGAAATCGCAGGCGTGGGCGCGGACGAGGGCGTTGTTCTCGCCGATGCCGCCGGTGAAGACGAGCGCGTCGATGCGGTCAAGGCCGGCCGCCATCGCGAGCACGCCCTTCGCGAGGCGGTAGCAGAAAAGATCGATGGCCTGACTGGCCCGCTGGTAACCCTCCGCGGCCGCCTGCACGATGGCGCGCATGTCATTGCTCACGCCGGAGACGCCGAGCAGACCGCTGCGGTGGTTCAGCATTTCCATCACGTGCGCCGAGGACATGCCCGAGACGCGACGGAGATACGGAACGATGTTCGGGTCCACGTCGCCGCTCCGCGTGCCCATCATCAGGCCCTCCAGCGGGGTTAGTCCCATCGTGGTATCGACGCTGCGGCCCTCGCGCACGGCGCAGGCGCTGCAGCCGTTGCCGAGATGCGCGGTGATGAGGTGCAGTTCCTCGAGCGGCCGATCGAGCGACTCCGCGGCCTTTCGCGCGACGTAGGCATGACTCGTGCCATGGGCGCCGTAGCGCCGCACGGCGAAGCGCCGATGCATGTCGGGCGGCAGCGCGTAACGCCACGCGTAATCGGGCATCGTCTGGTGAAATGCAGTATCGAAAACGGCAACGTGCGGCACATCGGGAAAGAGCCGGCGCGCCACGCGGATGCCGGTGGCGTGGGCGGGATTGTGCAACGGCGCCAGCTCGCGACAGAGCTCGATCTTCGCGAGCACTTCATAATCGATGAGCGTGGCGGCGCTGAAAAATTCGCCTCCATGCACGACGCGATGGCCGACAGCGTCGATTCCCAGGGGCTGGCCGAGATTTTCCTCCAGCAACGCCACTGCCGCGGCGAGCGCGCCCTCGTGATTGATGTGGGGATATTCCGCCGTGGCGGTGACGCCTCCAATCGTCCAGCGCGCGCTCGCCTCGGGCAGGCCGAGCCGCTCAAAGACGCCCTCGGCGAGAAACGTGCCGCCCTCGAGCAGCGCGAACTTCAGCGACGAACTGCCGCAATTGACAACGAGAACGCGGGGGGACGCGGGTTTCATCAGGCCATTTCCTGGTAGGCGGGGTCGAACATCTGCGCGAGCAACTCCTCCTCGATATTGGCGGGATCGCCGGCGTTGGCGAGCCCTTGCGCGTGCGCCACCCGCGCGACCTCGGCCGCAATGGCGAGCGACACGACCCGAATGCGCCGCAGTTCGGGATAGAGCCGCCCCTCCGCCAGCTCCGCCTCCAGCACATGCTCCGCGAGCGTGCGAGCGGCCGCGAGGAACATGCCGGTCGTGACGCGCGTGGCTTTCGTCGCCAGCACCCCGAGACCGAGGCCCGGAAAAATGTAAACATTGTTGCCCTGACCCGTGCGAAAGACACGGCCATTCCAGACGACCTCGGGAACCGGGCTGCCGCTCGCGAAGATGGCGCGGCCATCCGAGGCCGCGTAGGCGCACTCGGGCGTGCATTCGGCCTTCGACGTGGGATTCGAGAGGGCGAAGATGACCGGACGCTCGTTCATGCGCGCCATTGCGCGGATCGCCTCGTCGGTGAAGACGCCGGCGGCGGCGGAGACACCAATGAGCACCGTGGGACGCAGCCGCTCGATCACCCGCACAAGATCGGACTCGGGGGCGGCCTCGTGCGCGTAGGGAAGTTTGTGCGACGAGAGTTCGCCCGCGCGTTCGCGCACGAGCAGCCCGCGGGAGTCCATGAACCAGCAATGTCGCCGGGCCTCCTCGCGCGTTTCGCCGAGCTCGACAAGCGCCTCGACGAAGAGATCGGCGATCCCGATACCCGCCTCGCCGGCGCCGCTGAAGAGAATGGTCTGCCGCTCGAACGCGCCTCCCGTAATGCGCAGGGCGGCCAGCACGCCGGCCAGGGCGACGCTCGCGGTGCCCTGAATGTCGTCGTTGAAACAGCAAACTTCGTTTCGGTAACGCTCGAACAGCTCGAACGCATTCGGATTTCCGAAATCCTCGAACTGCAGCAGGCAACGCGGAAAGACCTCTCGCACTGCCTCGACGAACTCGTCGAGAAACGCGGTGTATTCCGCCCCGCGCACGCGCCGCCGCACGAGACCGAGATAGAAGGGATCGCCGAGCAGGCGTTGATTTTCGGTGCCGGTGTCGAGGGTGATCGGCAGGCAATACGAAGGATGCAGCCCGGCGCACGCCGTGTAGAGCGCAAGCTTGCCCACGGGAATGCCCATTCCGAGCGCGCCCAGATCCCCGAGGCCGAGAATGCGTTCGCCGTCGGTGACGACGATGAGCCGCACGTCGCTGATCGGCCAATGGCGGAGGATTTCCCGCACGCGACCGCGATCCTCGATGCTGATCCACAGGCCACGCGACCGACGGAACATGTTGCCGTATTCGAGGCAGGCTTCGCCGACCGTCGGCGTGTAGATGATCGGCATCATCTCCTCGAGGTTGTCGAGAACGAGGCGGTAGAAGAGCGTTTCGTTCCGATTTTGCAGGTCGGCGAGAAACGTGAAGCGATCGAGGTCGGTGGTCTTTCGACGAAAATTTGCGAGCGCCCGCGCGCATTGTTCCTCGATCGTGAACACCCGAGGCGGCAGCAATCCGCGCAACCCGAGAACGTCGCGCTCGGCCGCGGTGAAGGCCGTGCCCTTGTTGAGAAGCGGATGCTGGAGCAGGGCGAGACCGCGGGGGCCGGGTGCCTGGCCGAAGGGCGCGATGGCGGCGGGCGGGCGGAGAGGTGCTGCGAAGAGCGAGTGCATGGGAAAGTGATCAGACCCGCCAGCCTTGAAGCACGCGCAGATAGTTCGTGCGCTCGTAGGCGGAGGGATCGGGACAATGGCGCAGGCTCATCGAACCGCGCAGCTGGTCGAGGGAGGCGTATTCGTGCTCTTCGAGCCAGAGCTTCAATTCTGCCAGCACTTCGCCGAGCCGCTCGGGGCCGTGCTGCAGGAGCGCGGAAACCATTTGCACGGCGTCGGCACCAGCCATGATCGCCTTGATCGCATCGGCGGCCGTATGCACGCCACCGCTCACGGCGAACGAGGTGTCGATCGATGCGTGCAGAATCGCCAGCCAGCGCAGCCGCAGGCGCAATTCCGACGAATCGGAAAATTGCAGCGTGGGCAGCACCTCGAGGTCCTCGATGTCGATGTCGGGCTGATAGAAACGATTAAACAGCACCAGGCCGCTCGCGCCCGCCTCGCCGGCCTGGCGCGCAAAATTCGGGAGCGAGGAGAAGAAGGGCGAGAGCTTGATCGCGACGGGAATGCGCACGCTGCGGCGCACGGCGCGGAAGGTGTCGAGCGCCTCCTTCTCGACGCTGCGGGAACTTTGCGCGGGATCCGACGGCAGGTGGTAGTAGTTCAGCTCGAGCGCGTCCGCGCCGGCGTCCTCCATGTAGCGGGCGTAACGCGTCCAGCCGCCTGCGGTGGAGCCGTTCAGCGACGCAATCACCGGGACGTCCACGGCCTCCTTGATCCGGCGAATCTGCTCGAGGTAGCGATCCGGCGTGAGCGCGAAATCGTCGCGCTCTGGCAGGAAATCGAGCGCCTCGGCGAAGGAGTCGCGGTGCTGATCGACATCGCGGTGATAGGCGTTGGATTCGAGCGAGATTTGCTCCTCGAAGAGGGAATGCATCACGATGGCCGCTGCGCCGGCGTCCTCGAGGCGTCGCACGAGATCGAGGTTGTCGACCAACGGCGAAGCGCCGGGCATGAGTGGGTGCTTGAGCGTGAGACCGAGGTAATGGGTGGTGAGGTTCATGGCGTGACGGGGGCCGCCAGGTCCTGATGCAGCTTCCAACGGCGATCGACGTCGGCCTGCGCGGCGATCTGGAGGAGTTTGAAGCGCTCGGGGTCGCTTTGTTCGATCACGCGAAAGCGGAGTTCGTTGCCGAGGTAGCGGGAGACGGGAATTTTCGGCGGGCCGCTATCGAGCTGGAACGTCGGCAGGCCTTCGTCCACGCGGCGCGGATCGAAGCGATAGAGGGGCCAGGAGCCGGAATCCACGGCGAGCTTTTGCTGCTCGAGTCCGAAGCGCATCGCGTAGCCGTGGGCAATGCAATGGCTGTAGGCGATGATGAGCGACGGCCCCGGGAAACTCTCCGCCTCGGCGAAGACCTTCACCGTCTGTGAATCCTTCGCGCCGAGCGCGACGCGGGCGACATAGATCGAGCCGTAGCTCATCGCGATGAGACCGAGATCCTTTTTCGGCCGGGATTTTCCCGCGATGGCGAATTTCGCGCTCGCGCCAAGCGGCGTGGATTTCGACTGCTGGCCGCCGGTGTTGGAATAGACCTCGGTGTCGAGCACGAGGATGTTCACGTCGCGGTCGAGCGAGAGGACGTGGTCGAGGCCGCCGAAGCCAATGTCGTAGGCCCAGCCGTCGCCGCCGACGATCCACACGCTCTTGCGCACGAGGGCGTCGGCGAGAATTTCCAGGCGGCGCACATCCAGCCCGGCCAGAGCCGAAAGCCGGCGCTTGAGATGACCGACGCGTTCGCGCTGCGCCGCAATGGCCGCCTCGCCGTGCTGGTCCACCTCAAGGACTTCGCGCACGAACTCGTCCCCGAGTTGGGGCGCGAGGGCCTGCAGAAGTTCGCGGGCGATCTCGATCTGCTTGTCGAGGGCGAAGCGGAGGCCGAGGCCGTATTCCGCGTTGTCCTCGAAGAGCGAGTTTGACCAGGCGGGGCCGCGGCTGGTGGCATTGGTCGTATAGGGCGTCGTCGGCAGGTTGCCGCCGTAGATCGACGAGCAGCCGGTCGCGTTGGCAATCACCGCGCGGTCACCGAAAAGCTGCGTGAGCAGTTTGACGTAGGGCGTCTCGCCGCAACCGGCGCATGCGCCCGAGTATTCGAAGAGCGGCTCGAGGAATTGGCTGCTCTTCACCTCAGGCTTGATCCGGGAGCGATCCGGTGACGGCAGGCCAAGGAAGAAGGCGTAATTCGTCCGCTCGGCGTCGCGGAGCGGCGGCTGCGGCTGCATGTTGATCGCCTTGCGGCGCGGGTTCGCCTTGTCCTTCACGGGACAGACCTGCACGCAAAGGGTGCAGCCGGTGCAGTCCTCGGGCGCCACCTGAAGCGTGTATTTCTGGCGGGGGAATTCGGCCGAGCGGAAGTCCGCGGAACGGAACGTCGCCGGCGCCGCGGCCAGCAACTCCGGAGCGTAGAATTTCGGGCGGATGCAGGCGTGCGGGCAGACGAGAGCGCATTTGTTGCACTGGATGCAGAGGTCCGCGTCCCAGACCGGAATCTCGTCCGCAATGTTGCGCTTCTCCCATTTCGACGTTCCGGTCGGCCACGTTCCATCGACCGGAAAGGCGCTCACGGGCAGCAGGTCTCCCTTGCCGGCGAGCATCGTGGCAGTGACGCGTTTGACGAAATCAGGTGCGTCGTCCGACACCAGGGCGGACCTTCCTTCGCGCGCCGTTGCGGCAATCGGAATCGTCATTTCGTGCAGGCTGGCAAGCGTGCGATCGACGGCGGCGAAGTTCTGTTCGACGACGGCGTCACCCTTGCGCCCATAGGTTTTTTTGATCGCGCGCTTGATCTGGGCGATGGCGTCCTTGCGCTTGAGCACGCCGGAAATCGCGAAGAAGCATGTCTGCATGATCGTGTTGATGCGGCCGCCAAGATGCGATTCCAGCGCGACCTTCTGCGCGTCGATCACGAAACATCGCAACCGCTTCGCGACGATTTGCTCCTGCGCCTCGCGCGGCAGCCGATTCCAAACCTTTTCCGGATCGCCCGCGGCGTTGAGCAACACGGTCGCGCCCTCGGCCGCGTAGCCGAGCACATCGAGCTGCTGGAGAAAGTGGAAGTGGTGGCAGGCGACGAAATTCGCGCGCTTGATGAGGTAGTGCGCCGCGATCGGCCGCGGCCCGAAGCGCAGATGCGAAATCGTCATCGCGCCGGATTTCTTCGAGTCATACACGAAGTAACCCTGCGCGTAGTTCGCGGTCTCCTCGCCGATGATCTTGATGGAATTCTTGTTCGCGCCAACGGTGCCGTCCGATCCGAGGCCGAAGAAAACAGCCCGCACAACGTCGGGGCTCTCGAGGTCGAAGTCGGGATCGACCTCGAGCGAAAGGCCCGTGACATCGTCGTTGATGCCCACGGTGAAATGATGCCGCGGCCGCTCCTCCTTCAATTGATCGAAGACCGCGCGCGCCATCGCGGGGTCGAATTCCTTCGACGACAGGCCGTAGCGGCCGCCAATCACGAGCGGATCGACCTCGAAGTTCGATAGGCCCGCGAATCGCGCCTCGGCCAGCGCGGCAACGACATCGAGATAGAGCGGTTCGCCGATGGCGCCGGGCTCCTTCGTGCGGTCGAGCACGGCGATGCTGCGGACGGTCTCCGGCAGGGCATTGATGAAATCGGGCACCGAGAAGGGGCGGTAAAGCCGCACCTTGAGGACCCCGACGCGTTCGCCGCGGGCGTTCAGCTCGTGCGCGGTTTCCTCGGCGGTTTCCGCGCCGGAGCCGATGGCCACGATCACGCGATCCGCGCGGTGGTGGCCGGTGTATTGGAAGAGTTCGTATTCGCGGCCCGTGAGTTCGCCAAAGCGGTCCATCAGGCATTGCACGATGTGCGGAAGCCGGTCGTGGAAGCCGTTGGCGGCCTCGCGCGCCTGGAAAAATCCGTCGGGATTCTGCGCCGTGCCGCGGAGGACGGGATGCTCCGGAGAAAGCGCGCGACGGCGGAAGGCGGCGACCCAATCGTCGTTCATCATGGCGCGCAGCACGTCGTCGCCGAGTTGCTCGATCTTGGCGACCTCGTGCGAGGTGCGAAAGCCGTCGAAGAAATGCATGAAGGGCACGCGCGAGGCGAGCGTGGCGCAATGGGCGATGCAGGCGAGATCCTGCGCCTCCTGCACGGAATTCGATGCGAGCATGGCGACGCCGGTTTGCCGGCAGGCCATCACGTCGGAGTGGTCGCCGAAGATCGAGAGCGCGTGCGTGGCGAGAGTGCGCGCCGTGACGTGAAAGCAGAATGGCAGCAGCTCGCCGGCGATCTTGTAGAGATTCGGAATCATCAGCAGGAGACCCTGCGAGCAGGTGAACGTCGTCGAGAGCGAACTCGTCTGGAGCATGCCGTGGAGTGCGCCGGCGACGCCCGCCTCGGACTGCATCTCGACGAGCCGCGGCACCGTGCTCCACAAATTCGGCCGGTCCCTGGCCGACCATTCGTCGCACCACTCAGCCATCGGCGAGGACGGCGTGATCGGATAGATCGCAATCGTTTCGCTCAACCGGTAGGCGACGGACGCGACAGCCTCGTTCGCGTCGAGGGTGACGGGGAACTTCATGTCCAACAGCTAACGCCATCGACCGGGAACGGACTTCGTGTCCGTTGGCGGAACCTCACCCGAAATTGTCCGAATCGCGGAAGGCCGTTTAATCGCCCGCGGCGGCGAGGATTCTCCTCGCCCGGGCGAGCGCCTGGTCGAGACTGCCGCAGAAATTGTCGATGCCGACGCGGTCCGCGAGGCCGGAGGTGTGCATGACCTTCATCGGTTGCGGCTGCACCGCGGTGAGCAATACCGTCACGCCATCGCGCTGCATTTTTTCCACCGCCACCTCAAAGGCGTGCAGGCCACTGGCGTCCATCAGCGGGACCTGGCGCATGCGAAAGACGACGATGCGCGGCCGCCCGCCGGAGCCACGCAACGCGACCTCGAGCTTGTCCGCGACGGCGAAGAAAAACGGGCCGTGAAGGCGAAACAGGACGACGCCGGGCGGCACTTCCTTCCCCCGCAGCGAATTACTTCCCTCCATTTCGAGGTCGGACTCCGGCGTGAGCAGTTTCACGTGCGTCATCTCCTCCATGCGACGGATGAAGAGCACGACGGCCATGATCATTCCGCAGCCCACGCCGACGGTGAGATCGAAAACGACGGTGAGCGTGAACGCCGCCAGCAACACGAGGAAATCGGTGCGCGGTCCGCGCCAGAGTTCGACGAAGGTGTCCCATTCGGCCATGCGCAGCGCCACGACGATGAGAATGGCGCTGAGCGTGGCGAGTGGGATGTATTTGGCGAGCGGGGCGGCAACGAGGGCGATGCCGAGCAACACGGCCGCGTGAATCATGCCGGCGACGGGACTGCGCGCGCCGCTGCGGATGCTGGCCGCCGTGCGGGCAATGGCGCCGGTGGCTGCGATGCCGCCGAAGAGGGGCGTCACGAGGTTCGCGATGCCCTGGCCGAGCAGTTCCTGATTCGAATTGTGACGGCTATCCGTCATTCCGTCGCCGACTGCGGCGGAGAGCAGGCTCTCGATGGCGCCGAGCGCGGCGATGGTGCCGGCGGCGCCCATGAGATCGCGCAGGCGGTCGAGCGTGATCTCCGGGAAATGCCAGCCGGGCAGGCCGGCGGGGATTCCGCCAAACTTGGTGCCGATGGTTTCGACCGGCCATCCGAGCCAGCTCACGAGGAAGGCCGTGACAATGACCGCGACGATGGCCGCCGGAATTTTTCGCGTGAGATGCGGCCAGCCATAGACGATGCCCAGCGTGACGAGCGAAATCACGACCGTCCGCCATTGCACGGAGCCCAGGTGCCCGCCGAGGACCGCGAGTTGCTGGGGAATGTGCTGCGGCAGTTTCAAGCCGAGGCCGAGCGCTTCGTTGAGTTGCGCGACGAGGATGATGATCGCGATGCCGCTCGTGAATCCCGCGATGACAGGATAGGGCACGAAGCGCAGCAGCGCCCCCATTCGCAGCGCGCCCATGACGACCAGGATGGCGCCGGCCATCATCGTGGCCAGGGCGAGGCCGGAGTAACAGATCGGA
>Ga0207649_10000067_pt1 | contig 92619 bp, 70 predicted proteins | sample KBSC43metaG_FD_184317 | JGI IMG/M metagenome (GOLD analysis project Ga0207649, IMG submission 184317) | Corn rhizosphere microbial communities from Kellogg Biological Station, Michigan, USA - KBS C4-3 metaG (SPAdes) (version 2) | ecosystem: Host-associated > Plants > Roots > Rhizosphere > Soil ... | reverse complement strand
TGGCGGTCATGCGGCCGATCAGTTGTTTTTCCAGTTCGGTCGGGTTGTCGCCCGTCACGCGCAGGAATTCGAGGAACAGACGGATGGAGGAAAGATACCGCTCCGGCCCGCTGCGTTCGAAGGCGAGTTCGGCCGTCACCTGTTGCCAGCCGCCGCCTTCGTTCCCGATCAGCATGGAGTCCGGCACGAACACATCGTCGAAGAACACCTCGTTGAAATGGCTCTCGCCCGTCAGGTTGGCGATGGGTTTCACCGTCAGCCCGTCGCTGCGCATGTCGACAAGAAACTGCGTCAGCCCCGCGTGGCGCGTCTCGCCGTCGCCGGTGCGCACCAGCGCGATCATGTAGTGCGCGTGCTGGGCGGTGGAGGTCCAGATCTTCTGGCCGTTGATGCGCCAGCCGCCATCCACCTTGCGCGCCCGCGTACGCACCGAGGCGAGGTCCGACCCCGAACCCGGTTCGCTCATGCCGATGCAGAAGAAGGCTTCGCCGCGCGCGATCCTGGGCAAGATCTTCTCGCGCTGTTCCTCGGTGCCGTAGCGCGCGATCAGCGGGCCGCTCTGCCGGTCGGCCACCCAGTGCAGGCCCACCGGCGCGCCTGCCACCAGCATCTCCTCGATCACCACATAGCGTTCGGCATAGCTCTTCTCGTGGCCGCCATACTTCTTGGGCAGGGTCATGCCCAGCCAGCCGCGGGCGCCGAGCTTGCGGCTGAATTCGGCGTCTCCACCCGACCACGAGCGGGCCTTGGTGGCAGAGGCCGTCTGGGGCATTTCCGCCTTGAGGAACGCCCGGACCTCCTGCCGCAAGGCTTTGGCCTCTGGCGGCATTTCAAAGGGTGTGAACTGGAATTTGCGCAATGATGTCTCCTCGGCCAGCGCATTGTGAGGACGCGGCCTTACCCGCGCAACGGCTTGCCGCTGCGGGCTTTTTCAATTCCTAGTAATGGGAAGGTAGTCATTATGCACGAAGGAGCGTTGCGCTGCAAGCCCCTTGAGGAAAAATTTCCGGATGGCCTGCCCCTGCGGGCGGCCTAAGCTCCCTTCCAGCCCAAATTCTGGAGGAAAATCATGGACTACGTTCGGCTCGGCAAAACGGGGTTGAAGGTCTCGCGCATCTGTCTGGGCGCCATGACCTATGGCTCGCCCAAATGGCGCGACTGGGTGCTGGACGAGGAGGCGAGCCGCCCCTTCATCAAGCGCGCGCTCGAAGCGGGCATCAATTTCTTCGACACCGCCGATATGTATTCGGTGGGCGCGAGCGAGGAAGTGCTGGGCCGCGCGCTCAAGGATTTCGGGCCGCCGCGCGAGAACATGGTGGTGGCGACCAAGGTGTTCAATCCGATGGGGGAGGGGCCGAACGAAAAGGGGCTTTCGCGCAAGCACATCATGCATGCCATCGACAATTCGCTCATGCGGCTCGGAATGGAGTATGTCGATCTCTATCAGATCCACCGTTTCGACTACGGCACGCCGATAGAGGAAACCATCGACGCCCTGCACGACGTCGTGAAGGCGGGCAAGGCGCGTTACATCGGGGCGTCTTCGATGTTCGCCTGGCAATTCGCGAAATATCTTTCGGCCGCTGAAAAGATGGGCAAGACGAAATTCGTCTCGATGCAGAACCACTACAATCTCGTCTATCGCGAGGAAGAACGCGAGATGATGCCGCTGTGCCGCGCCGAAGGGATCGGCGTCATTCCGTGGAGTCCGCTGGCGCGCGGCTTTCTCGCGGGCAACCGCAGGCGTCAGGACAAGGGCGAAACCACGCGCGCCAAATCCGACGAATTCGCGCACCGGCTCTATTACAACGACGGCGACTTCAAGGTGGTGGACCGTGTGAGCGAGATCGCCGCCAAACGCGGCGTACCGAACGCGCAGGTCGCGCTGGCGTGGTTGCTGGCGCAGCCCGGCGTCACCTCACCGATCGTCGGCGCCTCGAAACCGCATCATCTCGACGATGCGATTGCGGCGACGGAATTGAAACTGAGCGAAGACGAGATCAAGGCGCTGAAGGAACCGTACACGCCTCATCCGGTGTTGGGGCATACGTAACGTCTGCTTACCTCCCCCTACGCGGGGAGGTCGACGCGCGTAGCGCGGCGGGTGGGGCCGCGCAACAAACTCGGTATGTGAAGCCCCACCCGTCGTCGTGCCGATGCACGACGCCGACCTCCCCGCGAGGGGGAGGTAAGGGGATTACCGCTTCTCCGGCAGCGCGGGCCGCGTTCCGCTTACCGGCCAGCTTTGCGTGTTGTCTTCTGCCGTCTGCGTCCAGCCGCCGCCGAGCGCCTGATAGAGGCTCACATTCGATTGCAGGCGGGCGAGACGTGTCTGCACCAACTGGTCCTGCGCGCTGAACAGCGTCTGCTGCGCTTGCAGCACGGCCAGCAAATCCGCCACGCCTTCGCGATACTGGATTTCGGAGATGCGCAACGCTTCGCGCGCGTTGTCCACTTCGACGCCCAGATAGTGTTCCTGCTCGGCGAGCGCGGAGACCGTGCCGAGCGACGATTCCACATCGGTGAAGGCGTTGAGCACCGAACTGCGATAGTTCGCGATCGTTTCAAGCTGCTGGGCCTTGGCGAGATCGCTCTGCGACGCCTTCAGGCCGCCGTCGAAGATCGTCTGCAGCACGGATGCGCCGATGGAATAGAAGAGCGTCGTACCGCTGAACAGCGAACCGAGCGCGCTGCTGGCAAACCCGCCCGAGCCCGACAAACCGATGCTGGGGAAGAACGCGGCGCGCGCGGCATCGACATTGCCATGCGCCGAGGCGAGCGAGGCTTCGGCTTCGGCAACATCGGGACGGCGCAACAGCAATTCGGACGGCATTCCGGGCTGCACCGGCGGCGGTTTGATCTCGGCCATGGTCTCAGCCGTCACGTCGAAGCCTTCCGGGGCGCGCCCAAGCAGCACGGCGAGCGTGTAGCGGGCTTCGCGTTCCTGTTCGACAAGGCCGGGGATCTGCGCCTGTTGGGCAGCCACCTGCGCCTGTTCCTGCGCCAGATCGAGATTGGACGATACGCCGTTCTCGACCTTCGCCTTGACGATGACGAGCACGCGGTTGACCGCTTCGACGTTGTCGCGCGCGATCTTGATGCGTTCGCGCAGCGCCAGCACGTTGATGTAGGCGCGCGCGGTGTTGGACTCCACCGTCAATGCCACGGTCTGCTGGGCATAGCGGCTGGCGCGCAGCGCATCCTCGGCGGAGAAATACTGGTTGCGGTTCTGGCCGAAGATGTCGAGCTGGTAGCTCGCGTCGAGGCCGAGGCTGAAGCTGTTCGACGAGGTGAAGCGTCCGGTGCCGGTGGTCACGCCGCCCGGCCCGGTCGTGATCGTGCGTCCGTGCGAGCCCTGGCGGCTTGCATCGAAGCTGCCGTTCAATGTGGGAAACAACGACGACCGCGCGATGCCCGATTGCGCTTCGGCCTGCAACACGCGGGCGTAAGCCGCCGCGATGTCGAGATTGTTCACTTGCGCGTCCGACACGAACCCCGCCATTTCGGGACTGCCGAATGTCGTCCACCAGTCGGTCTTCGGCCACACCTGCGCGTCCGACATGATCGGCGCGGTAAACCCTGCGGCGGGCACGTCGGTCGTTTTGAGCGCCTGGGGAACAGGTGTCGTGCATCCGGCCGCGACCAGTGCCAACACGACAGCCGAGGAGGAATTGAAAAATCGGTTCATTAAAATCACTCGCTTGCAGGGGGCGCCCGTGCCGCTTTCATATCTGCTGCCAAGCCGAACACAAGCCCTGCAGCGGAAGCACAGCCAGACGCCGGAATCATGGATGACGCAATACCGGTGAACCGGGGTGCAAACGCCTGAATTGTCAGGATGGTTCCGAAAGCCGCGCCGCTTCCCCCACAAAACCGTCATGTTGCGTGGCGAAAGATCGGACAGAACATTTTCGTGATGTGTTCAAAACGAAACGGGCCGCGTGGGGGACGCGGCCCGTCTACTTCCGGTCTTTGGGGGAAAGGCCGGATCAGGCGCCGCCAAGCCCGCCCTTGCGGACGACCTTGAAGCGCTGGAGTTGCATGCTCGCCAGACCCATGTTCGGGTCGATTTCGAGCGCCTTCTGATAGTCTTCATACGCGGCGCGCACATTGCCGAGCGCCTCGTTCACGATCGCACGATCGTAATAGGCGATGGCCGGCTTCTTCGCGCCGAGTTCGAGACCCTTGGTGATGTCGTCGAGCGCCACCTGATAGCGGTGCAGCGAGATCATCACCGCGCCGCGGTCCACATAGCCTTCGCCCAGCTTGTCGTTGAGCTTCAGTCCGGCGTTGTAGTCGGCGAGCGCGCCGTGCAGATCGTCGATGCGTCCCTTGAGGATGCCGCGATTGATCAGCGTAGCGGCACGATCCTGTACCGACAGCGAGATGTTCTCGAGAGCGTTGTTGCAGGTCTGCACTCCGCCAATAGGTTCGCCGTCGAACTCGGCGGCTTTGTAACAGTCTGCGGCAGCACCGCTGCCAAGAACGGTGACGGCGGCGTCGGCCGACGTCGCCACAATGGCCAATCCCGCAGCACCCACGATGGCTGCCGAGAGCTTGTGCAATTTCATGATTCCCTCCCCTGATGAGGCAACTTGATTGTTGCACAAAAGCCGCAACCGGTCCATGGCAGGAATAAGGTATTTCCAAGGCATTTCAGGCTTTAAGCCACTCATCCGACTGCTGAAATCCGGCACCCTCGCAAGTTGCGTTTTGTATCGTATTTTCACGCTTAAACGTTCACGCAAGGAGAAACCATGACCTGGCCCGCGCTCGCGCCGCTTGTGCTCTTAAGCATCTCAAATGTGTTCATGACGTTCGCCTGGTACGGCCAACTCAAATTTCCCAACACCTCTCTCCTGATCCTGATTCCGGTGAGCTGGGCCATCGCGTTCTTCGAATATTGCTTCGCCGTGCCCGCCAACCATTACGGCCATCAGGTCTATTCGGCGGCGCAGCTGAAGACGATGCAGGAGGTCATCACGCTCGTCGTGTTCGCCGTGTTCTCGGTGACCTATCTGGGCGAAGCCATAAGGTGGAACCACGTCGTGGCCTTCGGCTTCCTCGTCTGCGCGGCGTTCTTCGCGTTCAACAAGTGGAGTTAGGGCGCAAGCATCCACATCCGCTTAAGCGCGTTCGCGATCATCGGCACGCCCGCCAGCGCTTCGCCGAACGGATAGACGTCGGAACGGGACAATGGCTTCTATCGTCAGTGCCGCAAGAATCCCCATCATCGGCATGATGGGCATGCGGTAGCGGATGATGACGTAAAACAGCATATGCACGGCAGTGTACGACAAGACAGCTATCCACAATATGGCCATGGGCTTGTTCCAGAGGCGGCGCAAAAGAAGGCTCGCGATTGCAGCAGCCACGATGAGGATGAATTGAATCGTCCACACCACCCTGGCGAATCTTGCGGTTTTCGACTCGTGACCTTTGCCCTCATGGATGGGAGGCGCCCAGAAATAGGCCGCCTTATGCAAGGCCAATGAAAGAAATCTGGCGGGATGGCTTTCGATCCAGGCAATGGCGTCACGCTTCAACGTCTCGGACGATTGAACTTCGCTGGCCTTGTGCATACCCCTCCAGTTCTTTCCTTGCGGGGTCTCGGCGATCGATATGAACTGGCCGGTCGCGGCGGGATTGTTACCCAGATAAAGATTGAAACCGCCGTTTGTGTTCAGGACAGGCGCTCCCAGTACCGCGCGATTGCGCGCCAGCCAGGGCGCGGTGACCGCCGCAGCAACCAGGACGATCAACACGGAAGCCGCAATCTTCCGCCGCGTGTATACCGGAGCGTAATACAGCGCGACAACAACCACCGACGCCAAACACAATGCAGCGTTGCCAACCAAGGCCAGCACTCCAAACAGGGCGCCGCAGCCCGCCACGACCTTCCAGGAGGGAGATTTCATCATTCGCAAGGCGCACCAGATGACGCCCAGCATCAACGGGGTCATCAGGTTCTCTTTGGCCAGGTAGACCGTGTAGACGCTGGCGCTCACATCGAGTGCCCAGATCGCCGCCGCCAGCAATCGCCCCGTCCGCCCCAGGCCTGCCTCCTGCGCTGTCGCGTAACACAGCAGAATCGAGATGCCGCCGAGCAGGAGATTCAGAATTCGCGCGACCAGAAGACTGTTCGCCGAAATCAGAAACGCCGGCGCCAGCACGAACAGGGAATAGCCCACGTTGTAAAACGCGCGGTTGCCGGCAGCATCCACGAAACCGTGCCCGTGGATGAGGTTCAGGGCGATGCTTTGATACGCAAGCTCGTCGCTTATCGGCGCGACTGGCATGGCAATGATGACAGCGGCCCTCAGAAGTATTCCCCCGGCAAGGATCGCCGCCAGAAAAAGGTATTCGCGGTTGCGGGACGTTGTGTGTGCGAAATGCATGTTCAACTCTGCATGATTGCGAGAATGTCAAAGAACGATGCTGACTACGGCGAGGGTTTTCACGGCACGGCAGGCAAACGAAAGAAATGGGCGGCCAACATGATCAGCACGATGCCTATAACCGTTGTGAGGCTGCCGCGATTTCTCACGGCGTAGATCACCGGATCGTCGTCCATCTCCCCGCGCGAGGTTTTGATCCAGAGACGGCCGATCCAATAGACAAGGCCCACTCCCGCCAGCCACAACAGCCGGGGAGTGGCGTAATGGGATTGCGTATCCGGCGTGTTGATGAAGAGTCCGAACACGACGACCGCCGAGATCCCCGTGGCTGCGCCAAGCGGCCACAGAACCGTCAAGTCACTCACGCGATAGTCGCGGCCGCGAGTTGTGCCAGTGCCGATTTGCTCCAGCGTAACCAGCTCGGCGCAACGTTTGACCAGCGCCAGGCTGAAAAAGATGAAGACCGAAAAGGTCAGCAACCAGGAGCTGACCGACACCTCGGCAACCACACATCCCGCAAGAATGCGCAGAGTGTACAGAAGCGAGAGGACCGTCACATCGAGCAAGACGTATCCTTTCAGCGACCAGCTATAGGCACTGGTAACGATCAGATAGACAACCAGCATCGCGAGGAAAGCCTTCGAAACCAGCGCCGCCAGAACGATCGCGGTGACAAGGCAAAGCGTCGCCGCCAGCAGACCATGCAGGATGGGTATTTGGGCGCTTGAGAGCGGGCGCAGCCGCTTTCTCGGATGCGCCCGATCGCTTTCCAGATCCCGAAGGTCATTGACGATGTACGTCGCCGATGCGCCAAGCGAGAAGGCAAAAAAAGCAACCGTCATCATCGCCAGTTTTTTGCCGTCCATGAAGGAAAACGTCGTCAGCAGCGGAATGAACAGCAGCAGGTTCTTGAGCCATTGGTGAATCCTTAGCGCCCGGGCCCAAAGGGTTTTCCACTCGGTCTTTGTTGAGAATTCCCGCTCGATGGGGACGCTGGATCTCACGGTATCGGCGATGCGCGGCGAAACGTCGATCAGGACGGCGGCCTTTGCGGCTTTCCAGATCGGCAGATCGGCGGAACTGTTTCCGGCATAGACGAAATCATCTCCCAGATGTTTTCGGATGGCAGCGAGTTTGGCGTTGCCCTTGAGGTTGCGGTCCCCTTCTGTGGCCAATACCTGTTCAAACAGACCCAGATGCCGGGAAACGCGATGCGCGATCGATATGTGGGCCGCTGTGGCAAGAACGATCCGCCGCCCGTTATCCTTTTCGCTGCGCAAATAGGCCAGGAACGGCTCGTTATAGGGCAGGTGCTGGGGGGCGATGTCGACTTTGTCGGCGACCGCGCTCTTGAAGCCTGCGCGCCCTTTCGTCAGCCACAAGAACAGGCGTGGAATATTCAACGGGGATTTGCGCAGAAGTTCGACCAGCGACTCTCCAAGCGTATCGGTCGCGGTAAGGCTACCGTCGAGATCCACAACGATCGGCCATGCCTCAGGCTTGTCCACCCGTCCGGCCCCAATTAGGCAGGGTATTGCTAGGACTTCTTTTATGCATTGCCAAGATAGTTGGCTTCTTTGTATTTCAAGGTTTTATTGCGCGTACTATGCGGAACCTTGCGCTTTTCATCATTTTTCTATGCCAGGACTTGGGCTTGGTCGAAATTCAATCCCTTTGATTTTGCTTGCGGAGGGCTGAGGATCGACGGGTTCGCGGCCTGTTTTCTTGCGCAGGGTTTGGCGGGTTGCACCACGGCGACGGCAAATCGCTCTCCGCATCCCGGCGTTCAATGGCGGCGTCAGTGGGCGAACGGGTTCTCGCTGAATTCCTCGACCGCGCGCATCGGCACATCGAGCGCCGGGTTGGCGCCCAGATAGAGCACCAGCGTCATCTGCTTTTTCTTCGCATTCCATTTCATCTGCGGTGCGATGCCGCCGGGCTTGCGGAAGGTGTCGCCGTCGAAATCCATCTTGCGGGGTTCGACGCTGTTCCAGCCGGAGGCGAGCCGCGCCACCATTTCTTCGCGGATGGACTGGCGTTCGGCTTCGGTGGTTTCAGGGCCGATGGTGGTGGTGTCGGGGGCGCTGACGCGGACAAGCCCGTCTTTCCCGATCTCCAGCCAGGCCGCGATGATGGTGTCGGAGGACTCGTAAGTGCCTTCCCAATGGCCCACGGGCGGTTTGTGGCGCGAGCATCCCGCCAGCACCAACAGCGCAACCACGATAAGGGCGGCCCAGCGCATCAGGCGTCCTTCCTTCCGACTCATGGCCGGAATTTGTGGAGAATAAGCCCTAACGGCCGGTTTCGCATGGCCGATGTGACGATTCCCGCCTTGAACCGCGCGGACAGCGGCTTATACCCACGCCCTTCTCTTTGAACGGGATTTTGCCATGAGTGCGCTGCCGCAGGGCTTTTTGGCCCAGTCGCTGAACCGGATCCAGCCGTCGCCGACCATTGCGGTGACGCAGAAGGCGCGCGACCTGAAGGCAGCCGGGCGCGATGTGATCGGCTTGGGCGCGGGCGAACCCGATTTCGACACGCCGGACAACATCAAGGAAGCCGCCATTGCCGCCATCAAGCGCGGCGAGACCAAATACACCGCCGTCGAAGGCATCCCCGAATTGCGCTCGGCGATCGCGGCGAAGTTCAAGCGCGAGAACGGTTTGGACTACAAGCCCTCGCAATGTTTTGTTGCGCCCGGTGGCAAGGCGGTCGTCTACAACGCGCTGCTGGCCACGCTGAACCCCGGCGACGAAGTGATCGTGCCCGCGCCTTATTGGGTGAGCTATCCCGACATCGTGCTGTTGGGCGGCGGCAAGCCCGTGATCGTCGAGACCAAACTCGAAGAAGGCTTCCGCCTGACGCCGGAAGCGCTCGAAGCCGCGATCACGCCCAAGACCAAGTGGATCATCTTCAACCAGCCGTCGAACCCGACGGGTGCGTGCTACACGCGCGAACAGTTGAAGGGTTTGACCGAGGTTCTGATGAAGCATCCGCAAGTATGGGTGCTGACCGACGACATGTACGAGCACCTCGTCTATGGCGGCTTCAAATTCCACACCATCGCGCAGGTCGAGCCGGGGCTTTACGAGCGCACGCTAACGATGAACGGCGTGTCGAAGGCTTACGCGATGACCGGCTGGCGCATCGGCTATTGCGCGGGCGCGGAACCGCTGATCAAGGCGATGGCGAAACTGCAATCGCAGTCGGCCTCGAACCCCGCCTCGATCTCGCAATGGGCGAGCGTCGAAGCGCTCAACGGCCCGCAGGATTTCATCCCGAAGTTCCAGAAGCTGTTCGAGGAACGCCGCGACCTCGTGGTCTCGATGCTGAACCAGGCGACTGGAATCGAGTGTCCCAAGCCGGAAGGCGCATTCTACGTCTATCCGTCGATCAAGAAACTGATCGGCAAGAAGACGAAGGCGGGCAAGGCCATCACGACCGACGAAGAATTCGCAAGCGAGCTTCTGGAAGCCGAAGGCGTGGCCGTAGTGCATGGCGCGGCGTTCGGCCTGTCGCCGTTCTTTCGCATTTCCTATGCGACCTCGAACGCGGCATTGGAAGAAGCCTGCAGCCGCATCCAACGGTTTTGCGCGGAGTTACGCTGATGAGCACTGGCTTGCGATCCTGGGAATGCCTGAATTGCGGCTTCGTCTACAACGAAGCCGACGGCCTGCCCGACGACGGCATAGCGCCCGGCACGCGCTGGGAAGACATCCCGGACGATTTCGCGTGCCCGACCTGCGGGTTCGAGAAGGCGCAGTTCAACATGGTGCAAATCTGATCTGTGACAATGGGCGGGTGTATGGATGCGCCCGAAATTGTGTCAGGCGGATTTCCTTGGGCGCCCCATGGAGCGTGGGATGGGGCGGTAGTGCGCAGCCAGCAACGCTTTGTTCGCGCGCATCGCACGCAATGTGATCGCAACCGTCGCGGGCAGCACTTTTTCATGGCGATAGGCGCGCACCGTGCGCTCCGCGATTCCCAGAAGGGCGGAGGTTTCGGCGGTGTTCAATCCGTTCTCGGCTTCGAAGGCGCTTAGTTCCTTGCCGCTCATGGGGCGCTGCTCGTCGGCCAGAAGTTTGAGACTGGTTGCCGAATAGTCGAGGCCGTTCGTCCATTCCACGCCGCCGCCGAATTCGGTAACCGATACGTTGCGGAACGCCGGCGGATTCTCCGCAAACACCTTGAAATGACGCGAACGGTGCGCGAGGCCGGTGAGATCGACCGTATCGCGCGCGCCATCGGCCCAGACAAGATTGAGTGTCAGCGGTTTCCTGCCTGCGGCGACGGATTTCAACGTGGGTAGCTTTTCCATCTTATTGCAGTTCCTGCCATTTGGCCTTGAGTGTCGCGCGGTTCTTCGTGATCCAATCGAGCGCGCGTTTGCGGTGCGCGGATGGAATATCGCCTGCGATGATGGCGGAATCGGAAATCCGCACCATCGCCGCGAAATCCGCGCCACGGACATGAACATGCGCGGGATTGTGGTCGGCGAAATACATCTCGATCTTGAACGCTCCGAAATGGACCAGCGTCGGCATTCGCTCCCCCCCTGCCGAATTATATATGGCAGATTTTGCCGGACTTCAAGGGGTTGCGCGCAACGGAACGGTTCGCGAAACAGTCACCGCCACGATCGCAAACAGCACGACCGCTGCCACACCGCACAACGCCTCGGTGTAGAGCATCCCGCCGGAACCCCATTTTTCCTGACTTGAGCCGTCGACGATGGTCATGTAGGCGATGGGCATGTTCGAGATGCTCGCGAGCAGATTGTATTTGGTGGCGGCCGCGCCTTTGCCGATGGCTTCCAGCACCACCGCGCCCCATGAGGCGTAGCACAGTCCCAAACCGAACGCGTAGATCAGGGTCAGGGTCGCGAACATCAATTCGGTACGCGGTGCCAGCGCCATCGCAACGGCAGTGAGTGCAGATACGATCCCTGCCATAAGGAACGCCGTCTTGCGGTCCATCAGATCGGAGAGGAAGCCGCCCGCGATACATCCAACCATCGCAACGACGCCCCCAAGCGCACCATTGACCAAGGCCACCGTATCGCCGCTTGCGTGCCAGTCGCCCGCGACAGCGGACCAGAGGTTCTGAGCCGCGCCCGTGCCGATGGGAAGCGTCATCAGGAAAACAACAAGCAATCCCGTGCGCTGACTGACGACCGACCACACGTCGCGCCCCACATTGACGAAACTTTGCACCAGCGAGTGTTCGCGGTGTTCGGCGATTTGCTCATCGATGAACAGCACCGCAATCGAACTGGCGAGACAGACGAGGCCCAGCACCGCACCCGAAACCCAGATTGGATGAACATGTTGCGCAAGCCACAGGCCCGCGCCGCCGCCCAGGCCCGAACCGCCGAGATTGCCCGCCTGGCTCCATCCGCCCGCGCGGCCTTTTTCGCCTTCCGGCGTCGCGTAGGCCATCAGGCTGTCGGCCGCCATCGCGTTGAAGCTGGTCGCGAGGCTGACGATCACCACGAAGATCTCGATCAAAACGAGGTTGGCCTTGCTCGGTTCGATCACCGACGTCGCCGTCATGAACACACCGATCACGACGGCGGAAAGCAGGAACCACACCTTGTTGTTGAGCGTGGCATCGACAATTGGCGCCCACACCACTTTCCACGTTTGCGGAAACAGGCTCCACGCGACCAGTGCGGCCACCGCGCCCACGCTCACACCGGCGTGCGAGAGGATGTAGGCGAGCGTCACCACCACATAACCGTTGGTGATGCCGAGCGGCAGGAACAGGATCAGGAACAAAACGGGGTGTGCGTCGCGGGGTTTCGGCGCGGCGTCGGTCAAATGGGGATTCCTTAAGGAACATCCGAGAATGCCGCCCCGCCGTCACACAAACAAGCTTGCCAACGCCCCCGCTTCGGCGCGAGCATCGCAGTCCAAGCGGGGCGCGTGACGCCGCCCAGCCCTTTGGGACTTGCGCCCGCCGCGCCTCGTTCCCTCGCAAATCGCCGAGGGCATGGAGGCACTTATGCCGAAAACCAACGGAGGAAGCGGGCCACGTACAGTGGCCCTGGTAGGACCTTACGGCAGCGGAAAGACCACGCTGCTGGAAAGCCTGCTCATGGCGACCGGCGCCATCCACAGGAAAGGCGCGGTGGCACAGAAGAGCACGGTGGGCGATGCCAGCCCCGAGGCGCGCGCCCGCCAGATGAGCGTCGAAGTCAATTGCGCGACGGCCACTTATCTCGGCGAAAATTTCACCTTCCTCGATTGCCCAGGTTCCATAGAATTTTTGCAGGATACGCTGAACGTGCTTCCCGGCATCGACGCCGCCGTCGTGGTGTGCGAGCCGGAGCCTGCGAAGGTGCAGATGTTGAAGCCCTATCTGAAGCGGCTCGACGACCTGAACATTCCGCACTTCTTGTTCGTGAACAAAGTCGACAAGGCCACCGGAAGCCTGCGCGCACTGCTCACCATGCTGCAGGACGCCAGCGACAAGCCGCTGCTGCTGCGCCAGATACCGATCTGGGAAGGAAACACCGTAACGGGCTTTGTCGATCTCGCGCTGGAACGCGCCTATGTCTATCGCCCGCACGCCGAAAGCGAAGTGATCGAGCTGAACGGCGAAATCAGGGACCGCGAAAAGGATGCGCGCTTCCAGATGCTGGAGAAGCTCGCCGACTACGACGAGCATCTGATGGAAGAGCTGCTGTCCGACGCCGAACCGCCGCGTGACGAAGTGATCTTCGATCTCGCGAAGGATCTGGCGGACGGTCTGCTGGTGCCCGCGCTCATGGGTTCCGCGGAAGGCGACAATGGCGTGCGGCGTTTGCTGAAGGCGTTGCGCCATGAAGTGCCCGGTGTCGCCAAACTCGCCGAACGCATCGGCGTGAAGACCGGCAACGATGCCATCGTGCAGGTGGTGAAGACTTATCATTCCGCGCATGGCGGCAAACTCAGCCTCGCGCGCGTGCTCTGCGGCACGCTGAAGGAAGGTGCGGTGCTGCACAATCGCGACGGTGCCGATATGCGCGTGGGCGGTATCGCATCGTTGAAAGGCGAAGCGCAGACCAAGCTCGCAGAAGCCAAAACAGGCGATATGGTGGCGCTGTTGCGGCTCGACGCGGCGGCGACGGGCGATACGTTGTCGACCGCCAAGGCTGCGAAGCTGCCGAAGGTCGAAATCGAACAGCTGGTGCCGGTTTACGATCTGGCCATCGAAGCGGCGGACCGCAAGGACGAGGTGAAACTCACCGCCGCGATCCACAAGCTGCAGGAGGAAGACCCGTCGCTGCATTTCCGGCAGAACGCGGAGCTGCACGAAATGGCGCTCGAAGGCCAGGGCGAAATGCATCTGAAGGTCGCGGTGGAGAAACTCGCGAGCAAATACGGCCTGAAACTCAACACCCACCAGCCGCGCGTGCCCTACAAGGAGACGATCCGCAAAGCCACGACGCAGCGCGGGCGCCACAAGCGCCAATCGGGCGGCCATGGCCAGTTCGGCGATGTGATGATCGAGATCAAGCCCTTGCCGCGCGGCAGCGGTTTTGTCTTCCAGGACGAAATCTCGGGCGGTGTGGTGCCGCGCCAGTTCATTCCTTCGGTGGAAAAGGGCGTCGCCGATTATCTGAAACAGGGGCCGTTGGGTTTTCCAGTGGTCGATGTGGCGGTGGCGCTGACCGACGGGTCGTATCACACCGTCGATTCATCGGACGCCGCGTTCCAGACGGCCGGGCGCATCGCGATGAGCGAAGGCATGCCCAATTGTTCGCCGGTGCTCCTGGAGCCCATCATGCATGTGCGCATCCACGCGCCCAACGACGCCACCTCCAAGATCAATCAGGTGGTGAGCGCCCGGCGCGGCCAGTTGATGGGCTTCGATTCCCGCGACGGCTGGAAAGGGTGGGACAGCATCGAAGCGCAGATGCCACTTTCCGAACTGCACGGCCTCATCATCGATCTGCGCTCGCTCACGCAGGGCGTGGGCACATTCGAGATGGAATTCGATCACCTGGCCGAACTGACCGGCAAACTGGCCGAACAGGTGGTGGCGGCAAGGAGACCGGCGGCATAGGCAATCTCCCCCGTGAAACGGGGGAGCCGCATGGCGTAGCCAGGCGGAGGGGGTAAGTCGCGCGGGCGAACACTTACCCCCTCCACCGCTACGCGGTGTACTCCCCCGTTTCACGGGGGAGATAAGGGTTCTCACAGCGTCCGCGTATTAAACGTGTCGCACTGGTCGATATCGCCGGTCGAAAGCCCGCGGCGGAACCAGCGGACTCTTTGTTCGCTGGTGCCATGCGTGAAGGAATCCGGCGCGACGCGGCCTTGTGTTTCCTTCTGCAGCGTGTCGTCGCCGACGGACGTCGCCGCCGCCAATCCTTGTTCCACGTCGCCGGTTTCGAGAATGTGGAATTGCCGGTTGGCGCTGAAGGCCCACACACCCGCATAACAATCGGCCTGCAATTCCAGCCGCACCGATGCGCCGGTCGCGCCGCTGCCGCGCCCGCTCGATAGCTGCGCCTGCACGTTGTCCATCGTGCCGAGGATGTTCTGCACGTTGTGGCCGATCTCGTGCGCCAGCACATAGGCTTGCGCGAACTGGCCCGGCGCGCCGAAGCGCGTGGCGAGTTCGTTGAAGAAGGCGAGGTCGATGTAAACGCGATGATCGTTGGGGCAATAGAACGGCCCCATCACCGCCTGTCCTTCGCCGCATCCGGTCTCCGTGTATTGCGTGAACGGCGTGAAGGTGGCGGCCTGATACTGGATGCCGCGCTTGGCCAGGATTTGCGTCCACACATCTTCGGTCGAGCCGATGATCTTGCGCGAGAAATCGAACGCCGCCTGATCTTCCTGCGATGCGGGTTCGCTCTGCGCGCCGGGGCCATAGGGCAGGGTGCTTTGTCCGCCGCCGGTGCCGTTCAGCAAGCCGCCGATGTCGCCGCCATTGGCAAGCAGCGCGATGATGATGAAGGCGACAAGCCCAAGCCCGCCGCCGCCGATGACCATGGGCCGTCCGCGTCCCCCGAATCCGCCAAATCCTCCGCCCTGTCCGCGGCGGTCATCCACATTCTCGGTCGGGCGAAGGTCGTCGAGGCGCATGGATTTTCCTCTTTAGAATAATTCTAAACTGCTTGATCCGGCCCCGATCAGGGTCTAACGTAATGGCGGATTGGGCTAGAGGATTGTTTCCCCATGGATATCGACATCGGATTGAAAAAAGCGGATCGCAAGGCGATTGCCGACGGCCTCTCCAAGGTGCTGGCCGACACCTACATGCTCTACCAGAAGACGCACGCCTATCACTGGAACGTGACGGGCCCGATGTTCTCGTCGCTGCACACGCTGTTCGAGACCCAATACACCGAATTGCACGACGCAGCCGATCTGATCGCCGAACGCATCCGCGCACTGGGCCACTTCGCGCCCGGCAGCTATGCCAAATACGCCAAGCTCACCTCGATTGCCGATGGCGACGACGCGCCGCCCGCGCTCGACATGGTCAAGGCGCTGGTCGAAGGCAACGAAGCCGTCACACGCACCGCACGCAACGCCTTCAAGCCCGCCGAAAAAGCGGGCGACCAGCCGACGATGGATCTGCTGACGCAGCGCATGCAGGCGAGCGAAAAAGCCGCCTGGATGCTGCGCAGCCACCTGGGCTGAACTCGATTTGATGCCGTAACCGTGCTATCTTTCGTAGTCGGTCGCGAGGGAGCGTGCGGTGACGGACACTAAATGGGCCATCCATGGCCGCGAATTCACCAACTGCAACTGCGCCTATGGCTGCCCTTGCCAGTTCAACGCGCTGCCAACACACGGTTCCTGCCAGGCGGTTGTGGGCATCCAGATCGACAAGGGTTTCCACGGCGAGACCAAGCTCGACGGTTTGCGCGTCGCGGGCATCTTCCGGTGGCCCGGTCCCATTCACCTCGGCAACGGCGAGGCGATGCCCATCATCGATGTGCGGGCCGATGAGAAACAGCGCGAGGCCTTGCTGCGCATCCTGAGCGGACAGGACACCGCGCCGGGCGCCACGATCTTCAACGTCTTCGCCGCGACTTTCACCAAGGGCTACGACCCGGTGTTCGCCGAAATCGACTTCACCGTCGATATCGAGAAACGGCGCGCCCAGTTGCGCATCGCCGACTATGTCGAGATGCGCGGCGAGCCGATCGTCAATCCGGTTTCGGGTCAGGAATATCGCGGCCGCATCGATCTGCCCAACGGTTTCGAATACACGCTGGCCGAAATGGGACGCGGCTGGACCAAGACCACCGGCCCGCTGGCCATCGAGCATTCCGATTCCTATGGGCAGTTTTGCGAACTGCATCTGGGGCAGGACGGGATCATCCATTGAGCGGCGGCTTCGCGCTTTCATCGCTGTTGAAACGCGAGCAGATCGTCGTCGGCGCAGCCCTTCTGACGATCGCCCTGCTTGCATGGGCCTATGTGGTGGGGCTCGCGGCCGGAATGAATGCGGCATCCCCGGACATGGCGGGGATGGACATGCAGGCGATGCCCGGCATGAACATGAGGGAGCCCAACTTCAGAGCGTGGACACCTGCGCTCTTCGTCTTCATGTTTTCGATGTGGGCGGTGATGATGGTGGGGATGATGCTTCCCTCCGCCGCGCCGATGATCCTCATCTATACGCAAGTCGCGCGGCAGGCGACGACGCTGGGAAAAACCTTCGTGTCGGCGGGATGGTTCACAACGGGCTATCTGCTGGCCTGGATTGTGTTCTCATTCCTGGCCACAAGCGCGCAATGGACGCTTGAGCAGGCCGCCCTGCTTTCGTCGACGATGGTGAGCGTGAGCCCGATCTTCGGCGGCATCGTTTTGATCGCGGCGGGGTTCTATCAGTTCACCCCCGTCAAGGATGCATGTCTTGCCCGGTGCCGTGCGCCGCTTTCCTTCGTGCAGCAGCATGGAGGATTCAAAGGCGATGCGTATGGCGCAACCAGACTGGGGGTCTTGCACGGATTTTACTGCATCGGCTGCTGCTGGGTGCTGATGGCGCTCCTGTTCGTCGGCGGCGTGATGAACATTCTCTGGATCGCGGGCCTGATGGTTTTCATATTGCTCGAAAAGGTGCTTCCGGGCGGGCGTTATCTCTCCCGCCTGGCGGGGGTCGCCGTGGCCGCCGCCGGATTGGGAATGCTCGCAGGCTTCAAACCCTGACCAGAAGCTTGCCGCGGTTTTTGCCGGCGAACATGCCGGTGAGGGCCGACGGCATGTTCTCGAAGCCGTTCACGACATCGACGGGCGCTTTCAATTTGCCGCTGTCGAGCCACCCGGCCAACGCATCTTCGGCTTGCTTACGGCGGTTGAAGAAATCCATCACCACGAAGCCCTCCATGCGAATGCGCTTGGTGACCAAAAATCCCGGCACTCCCATGGGGCCGCCCGCAGGCGTTGCCGTGTCGTATTGGGAGACATTGCCGCAACAGGCGATGCGGCCCCACAGATTCATGCGCGCGATGGCCGCTGCCAGAACATCGCCGCCCGTATTGTCGAAATAGACGTCGATGCCTTCGGGGGCCGCCGCTTTCAATTGCTTGTGGATGCCGCCGATTTTGTAATCGAGCACTTCGTCGAAGCCGAGTTCGTTCTTCACCCAGGCGCATTTGTCCGCGCCGCCCGCCGTGCCGATGACGCGGCAACCGGCGATCTTCGCAATCTGCCCGGCGATGGTGCCGACCGCACCCGCCGCACCCGATACGAGAACCGTTTCACCCGGGCGCGGACGCCCCACGTCGAGCATTCCGAAATAGGCGGTCAGGCCGGTGATGCCGAGCACGCCCAGAATATGTTCGGGCTTGTGTTTCGCATCGTGTTTGGTGAGCGCCTTGCCCGACATGACGGCATGCGTCTGCCAGCCATATTCGCCGGAAACGAGATCGCCGGGCGCAAAACCTTTCGCGTTGGATTTCACGACTTCACCCAAACCCCATCCCGCCATCGTGTCGCCGGGTTTGAGCTGCGAGCGATAGGTCACGCCCGCCATCCACGCGCGGCTCGCAGGATCGATCGAAAGCATCGTCGTGCGCACCAGAACTTCGCCTTCGCGTGGTTCGGGCAGCGTGTCTTCGCTCAGTTGAAAAATATCGGCGGTGATTTCGCCAACGGGTTGGCGTGTGTAGATCCAGCGTCGGTTCCTGTCTGCCATCGTTGCCTCCCTATTTGGCGAAAGCATAGGATGTCGGCCGAGATAGGCAATGCCGAAGACAATACGTTTGACATACTACGCGTCGCGTAGTATGTCTCCGGCTATGATCCGATCTTGGGCCAACAGTGCGACGCGGCAGTTTGGCGAAGCAGGAAAGTCCAAATTCTCGGGTCTGGATCAGGCTCGCGCAGCGAAGCTGCTCGCAGTGCTGCACAACGCCCAGTCTCTGCAGGAGATTGGCTCGCTGAAGAGCGTCGGTTTGCACCCGCTTAAGGGCAACCGTAAAGGTCAGTGGGCAATCACCGTGAACGGCCCATGGCGGATTTGTTTCGAGTTTCGTGATGGAGATGCGTATGAAGTCGAAATCGTCGACTACCATTAAATTTCACCGGGTGGTTCATCCCGGTGAAATTCTCGAAATGGAGATGGAGGCGCGAGGTCTTTCGGCGCAGGCTCTGGCGTTGAAGTTGCACGTCCCGGCCAATCGCATAACGGAAATTGTCAGAGGCCGCCGTTCGATCAGTGCCGAAACCGCATTGCGGCTTGGGCGATATTTCAAGACTGGTCCCGAACTGTGGAGCCGAATCCAGGTCAGCTACGATATCGCCATCGCCGAGCGCGAATTGGGTGCGCAGGTGCGTCGCGAGGTCGAGGAAGCCGCCTAGAACTTCCACTCGCGCGCGGAACGCACCAGGAAATCGCGGAACGCGGCCACGCGTTTGGAATGACGCAGCGCATCGCAATAGACCAGATGCACGTCGAAGGTCGGCCCGTCGATTTCGGGCAGCACCCGGACCAGATGAGGCCGTTCGGCGGCGATGTAGTCGGGGATGGCGGCCAGCCCCATTCCCGCTTCGACCGCGCGCAGGATGCCGGTGAAATTGTTGATGCGCAGCGTGCGTCCGATGCCCTGTTTCAGGCGGCGCGTGCTTTCGATCAGCCAGTTCACGTCGCGGATTTCGGGTGCCGCGCTTTCGCCATAGGCGATCAGGCGGTGATGGGCGAGATCCTCGAAACTCTGCGGCGTGCCGTACTTGTCGAGATAATCCTGCGTGGCGCAGGTGTGATAGCGCACCGTGAACAGCTTGCGCTGGATGAGGTCGGCCTGCACCGGCGCGCGCATGCGCAACGCAAGATCGGCCTCGCGCTGGGCGAGATCGAGTTCGCGGTCCTCGAAGATCAGGCGCATTTCGATTTCGGGAAATTCCGCAAGGAAGCCTTCAAGGCGTGGCAGCAGCCAATAGGTGCCGAGCCCGTGACTTGCCGTGACTTTCAACTGACCGCGGGGCGCCTCCTGTACGTTCTTGAGCGCTTCCTCGGCCTGTGCCAGGCGCGAAAGCACATCGCTCACCGCGCCATAGAGAAGTTCGCCTTCATCCGTCAGAGTGAGGCCGCGCGCGTGACGCTGGAACAGCGGCGTCACCAGTTCTTCTTCCAGCGCGCTGATCTGGCGGCTGACGGCCGACTGGCTGAGCGTCAGCATCTGTCCGGCGTGGGTGAAACTGCCCGCGCTCGCGACGGCGTGGAAAATGCGGAGTTTGTCCCAATCCATCAGAACACCTTGGTCATTAGTGATGGGCCTCCGCCAGGAAGCGTTCGGCTTCAAGCGCCGCCATGCAGCCCATGCCTGCGGCGGTCACCGCCTGCCGGAACACCTTGTCCTTCACGTCGCCCGCCGCGAACACGCCGGGGATGCTCGTCTTCGTGGAGTCGGGCGCGGTCTTGATGTAGCCGCTCTCGTCCATGTCGAGCTGACCCTTGAAGATGTCGGTTGCGGGCGTGTGGCCGATGGCGATGAACAGGCCGTCGACCTCGAGCTTGCTGGTCGCGCCCGTTTTCGCGTTGCGCAACGTCAGCCCGGTAACGCCTTTCGGCTCGCTCGTGCCATGCACTTCGTCAACCACGGTGTCGTACACGACACTGATCTTCTTGTGCGCCATCAGGCGAAGCTGGTTGGTCTTGTCGGCGCGCAACGCATCGCGGCGATGGATCAGCGTGACGTGATCGGCGAAGTTGGTGAGGAACAACGCTTCCTCGACCGCCGTGTTGCCGCCGCCGACGACGGCCACGCGTTTGTTGCGGTAGAAAAATCCGTCGCAAGTCGCACACGCCGAAACACCGAAGCCTTTGAAAGTCTCTTCGGATTTCAGGCCAAGCCAGCTTGCCTGCGCACCTGTCGCGATGATGAGTGTTTCGGTGGAATAGCGCGTGCCGGAATCGCCGATGAGCGTGAAAGGCCTTTTTGCGAGATCGGCGGCCATGATCGTATCGGAGACCACCTTGGTGCCGACATGCTCGGCCTGCGCCTGCATCTGCTCCATCAGCCAGGGCCCCTGGATGGCTTCGGCGAAGCCCGGATAGTTCTCGACTTCGGTGGTGATGGTGAGCTGTCCGCCCGGCTGGATGCCGCCGATCAGCACCGGTTCGAGCATCGCGCGGGCGGCATAGATCGCGGCCGTACATCCGGCCGGACCGCTACCCAGAATCACGACTTTAGATGGCCCGGCATGTGACATGTTTTTCCCTTGGCCGGGGGCATAGGAAGCGCCCCTCGCGGGACCGCGAGTGCCCCCTCGGCATCTTCGGCGGATTGCTTTTGTTCATATCGGAAGGGGCGGACAAAAGGTCAAGTCGAAACCGAAAAGCCATGTGGCGGCTGGGTTTCTTATGTAAACATTAGAATGCGAATGGTTCCAATTCCGATTTTCGGACCGAATCGTGTGCATTCACCATCCAGTCTGAATTGATGCACTGCACAGTCGAAACATTATTGCTAAACCCCAGCGAGGAGGCGGTATAATGAGGTGTCTAAACATTTAGGGTTTCTCAAAAATGGAACATCATAAGCTGGACTCCATCGACATGCGCATCCTCTCCGAACTGCAGTCGAATGGACGGATCACCAACGTAGAACTCTCCCGCCGCGCCAAGATCACCGCCCCTCCGTGTTTGCGCCGTATGCGCGCGTTGGAGAAGGCCGGTTACGTGCGCGGCTATCACGCCGATCTCGACGGCAAACTCTTAGGTTACGAAGTATCCGGTTTTGTCTTTGTCGGCCTTTCGAGCCAGGCCGAATCCGATCTCAAACAGTTCGAAGATCAGGTGCGCGCGTGGCCGATGGTGCGCGAGTGCCACATGCTTTCGGGTGAAGTCGATTTCCTGTTGAAGGTGGTCGCGAAGGATCTCTCCGCGTTCCAGACGTTCATCACCGATACGCTGACCGCGGCGAAGAACGTGGCAAGCGTGAAAAGCTCGCTCGTGATTATTCATCCGAAGAGCGAACCGGGGGTTCCGATCGATTCCCACTAATCCGTGATGTTTCTGCCTCTGGTTTCGGGCAGGAAGAACAGCGTCACCAGGAAGCCGATTCCTGCGACGATCACGGGGTACCAGAGGCCGGCGTAGATGTTGCCGGTCGCGGCCACGATGGCGAAGGCGGTTGCGGGCAGGAACCCCCCGAACCAGCCGACGCCGACGTGATAGGGCACCGACATGGCGGAATAGCGGATGCGTGTCGGAAACAGTTCCACCAATGTCGCGGCTTGCGGGCCATAAAGGGCCGCAGCCGCGATGATGAACACAAGCAGCGCAGCAAGCGCCCCCATCACGTCGACGCGCGACGGATCGGCGGACGGCGGGTAGCCGGTGGCGCGCAACGCATCGCGCAAGGTGGTCTCGAAATAGCCGCGCTGTTTGGCGAGTTCGGCGGGCGCGAGCTTGCGCCCGTCGAGGCTTTCGACCGGCAGGCTTCCCACATGCACGACCGTATGCGAGCCCGCCGCCGCGTTTTCGGTGTGGTAGGGAACGCCCATCTTCGCCAGCGCCGAGCGCGCGATATCGCACGATGTCGTGAACTGCGCCTTGCCGAGAAGATCGAACTGGAACGAACAGTCGGCCGGATCGGCGTTGACGATGACCGGGGAGGTGATGGACGCGGAGACCAGCGCCGGATTGACCGCCTGCGTCAGCAGATGAAAACCGGGAAAGAAGCTGACGGCGGCCAGCCCCAGTCCGAACAGCATCACGGGTTTGCGTCCGATGCGGTCGGAGATGATGGCGAACGCCATGTGCAAGGGGGCCGAGACCAGCGTGATAACCATGATGAGCAGGTTCACCGTCGCCGGTTCCACCTTCACCACGCGCTCGAGGAAGAACTGCGTGTAGAACTGCGCGGTGTACCAGACCACGCCCTGTCCCATCAGCAGCGCGAACAGCACGATCAGCACCAGCCGCAGGTTCGGCCATTGCAGGAAAGCCTCGGAAAGCGGCGCCTGCGAAGTTGCGCCTTCCGCCTGGATACGGCGGAACACGGGCGATTCATCGAGCTGCAGACGAATCCATAAAGAGATGCCAAGCAGCAGCACCGAAACCAGGAACGGAATGCGCCAGCCCCAATCCTCGAACCTGCTCTCGCCGAGCCAGGTGCGCGTGGTGAGGATCACGGCGAGCGCCAGGAACAGGCCGAGCGACGCCGACACCTGAATCCATCCCGTCGCCTGCCCGCGGTTCTGCGGCGAAGCATGTTCGGCGACATAGATCGCGGCCCCGCCATATTCGCCGCCGACTGCGAAACCCTGCGCCACCCGCAGCAACACCAATATCCACGGCGCAAGAAATCCGATCGAGTTGTAATCGGGCAGGAAACCCACCGCGAAGGTCGCCAGCCCCATGATGGTGATGGTGACGAGAAAGGCCCGTTTGCGCCCCGTGCGGTCGCCGATATGTCCGAACACCACCGCCCCGAATGGGCGCACGAAGAACCCGGCGGCGAAGGTCAGCAGCGCGAAGATGAAACCCTGAACTTCGCCGGCGCTGGCGAAAAAATGCTTGGCGATGATGGCGGCGAGCGAACCGAAGATGAAGAAGTCGTACCACTCGAACACGGTTCCCGCGGCCGAGGCGGTCACCACCCATCCGATGCGCGTCTTCAAAGGCGCGCGGGCAACATCCTCGGTCATAGCCATGGCGGTTTCTCCCCCGGTGAAGTGCTACCGGAGGGGCGGGTTGGAAAGCAAGGGAACCGGGATTACGCCGCGCCGGGCAGGCTTTTGACCCGCTGGGGAAGCTGGCCGCCATTGCCCTTGGCGATCTGGCGGGCCATCAGCACTTCGGGCCGGTTGAACACGAAGGCGTGCAGGATGACGTTGGCTGTCTCGCCGTCGTCGGAGAGCGGCAGGAAGATCGCGTCGAACGCTTCATAGCCGGTGGCAAACGCATCGGCGTCGCCATAGGCATGGATCGGCGCGCATTCCTTCGCCGCCGTGCGCATCACCGCGAGCACGGCATGCGTGACGGCGGGACCGAGTTTCGCGAACGACTCGCTCACCGTCTTGCCGGTGGCTTCGGTGAGGAAATATTCGGTGACGAGCGTGCCGATCAGGCGATAACGGAAATCCTGTCCGCCGGGCAGCACGTCGGCCATGATCACCCAGGCCAGATGTTCGCGCAGTTCCGACGGACGGATATCGGCGCGGCTCGGCATCTTGCGATCGCCGCGCTTCTTCTCCCAGTAGTCGCGCAGGAAAGCGAGGGTCGGGTTTTCCAGCTTTCCCGGATTCAGTTGCGCGCCCACATGAGGCATCAGATCGGACATTTCGGCAGGCCCCGGACAATCGCGATGTGCGTACCGTAAACTGCGGCCCGTTAATGCAAGGTTAGAAAGTTGCGTATCGCCTTGGGGATATTGACACAAATGTTAGGTCCTCGCGAGGCGGCTGGCCCGCATGCTGTAGGCGAAATAGACGATGAGACCGACGCCGTTCCACGCCAGGAAGAACAATTGCGTCTTCAGCGGCAGGTTGGCGAACAGATAAAGACAGCCCGCCACCGCCAGCGATCCGACCAGCCACCACAACGGCGTGCGGAACACGCGCGGACGTTCCGGCTCGCGCATCCGAAGCAGCATCATGCAAAACGCCACCGCCACGAAGGCGCAAAGCGTGCCCGCATTCGCAAGCTCCGCGATGGCCTTGAGCGGCGCGACGCCGGAAATGATCGCGGCCCAGATGCCCGTCAGCACCGTCATCAATATCGGTGTGCCGGTGCGCGCACTGACGCGCGCCAGCCGCTGCGGCAGCAATCCGTCGCGCGCCATCACAAAGAAGATGCGGCTCTGCCCATAGAGAAATGCCATGATGACGCTCGGCAACGCCACGATGGCGGCCACGCCGATCAAATTTGCCGCCACTGGATGTTGCAATTCGCGCAGGATGAGCGCGAGCGGCTCCGCGCTTTTCGCAAGACTTCCCACCGGCGCGGCGCCGATCGCCGCCGCCGCCACGATCATGTAGATCAAGGTGCACAACACCATCGACCCCACTATGCCGATGGAAAGGTCGCGCCCCGGATTCTTCGTTTCCTCCGCCGCCGTCGAGATCGTGTCGAAACCGTAGAACGCGAAGAAGATCAGCGATGCCGCGGGCACGATGCCGAGTTTCACGCCGTCCGGCGTGAGCCTGTAGATCCCGTTGGGTGCGAAGGGCGAGAAATGCGCGTTGTCGAAAGCGGGCAGGGCAAGCAACACGAACGCGCCCAGCGCCACCAGCTTGATGACAACCAGCAGGAAATTCACTGTAGCACTTTCCCGTGTGCCCAGCGCCAGAAGTCCCGCGACGAGCAATGAAATCAGAACTGCGGGCAGATTGAGAACGCCGCCGGCCTGCGGCCCCGCCAGAAGCGCATCGGGTATTCCCAGATGCAGCGAATGGATCACGCCCGCCGCATAAGCCGACCAGCCCACGGCCACGGCCGCGCAGACCACGGTGTATTCGAGGATCAGACTCCATCCCACGATCCACGCGATCAATTCGCCGATCACCGCATAGCTGTAGGTATAGGCGCTGCCCGCCACCGGCATCATCGTGGCCATTTCGGCATAGGCGAGCGCCGCACAGGCGCACACCACGCCGGCCAGCGCAAAGGAAACGATCACCGCCGGTCCCGCCAGCCCCGCCCCGATTCCGGTCAGCGTATAGATGCCGGTCCCCACGATGGCGCCCACCCCCAGCGCCACCAGATGCGGCCAGCCAAGCGTGGGTTTCAGCCGTTGCGCCGCCGCAAGATGAGCGGCGGCGTCGAGAGATTTGCGCCGGTTCCAAGATGCCATGACTACCCCCCGCGTGCGGCTCGCAGGCTAGGCGTGAGCCCGTTCCTAGACAATGCCGTTTACCCTTCATAAACCCAGCGAAAACAGCCCCGTAACCATTTGGGTTGTAGTTTCCGGGCATGACCCGGGGAAGTCTGTCCGCTGCCCTAATGCTGGCCTTCGTTTGCGTGCATGGCACAGCCATCGCCGCGACGGTCGACATTGCGATTACCGATGCGAACGGCAAACCGGCGGCGGGTGCCATCGTGAGTCTCGCGCCCGAGAATGGCGCGATGCCTTCGCCGTCGAACATCGCGAACGAAGCGGTGATCGACCAGCGCGACCAGATGTTCGTTCCGCTGGTGGTGACGATCCGCAAGGGCGGACAGGTCGTGTTCGCGAACAACGACGCGACGATGCACCAGGTCTATTCGTTTTCGCAGATCAAGCAGTTCGAATACGAGATCAAGCAAGGCGAGAAATCCCCGCCGGTGGTGTTCGACAAACCCGGCGTCGCCGCCATCGGATGCAACATCCACGACAACATGGTGGCGTTCGTCTATGTCGCGGACTCGCCGTGGACCGTGACCACCGATGAACACGGCCACGCCAAACTCGACCATGTGCCGGACGGCGCCTATCGCGCCAGCGTCTGGCATCCCAGGCTCGCGCCGGGGCGCGCGCCGCCGCAGGCCGTTCTCCAGGTGTCGGGAGGCGGCGCGAGGCTTTCGATGTCCGCGCCGCTGCTCGGCGGCGCGATGCCCGGCATGAAGCATTCGCACAGTCAGGACTATTGATGTCATGACGTTCCGCCGTCGCCTCGCCCTGTTCCTGATCGCCACGCTGATCGGCGTGCAGGTGCTGAGCGCGGCCATCGGTTATGCCTTCCTGCGCCATTCGTTGGTCGAAAAGGGCAAGCGCGAACTGACACAGGAAGCCGCCGTCTTCACGCGCCAGCTCAACGTGCTGTCGGAACGCGCAACCGAAGGCGTGGAAGTTCTCTCTCTCGATTACGCGCTGAGGCAAGCCATTGCGCAGCGCGACTACGACACCGAGTTGTCGGCGCTTCGCAATCACGGCCATCGCATCGGCGCCACGCGCATGATGCTCGTAGGATTGGACGGCAAGATCAACGCCGACACTGGCGCGCCGTTCCAACAGGGCGGCGCGTTCGTCTATCCGAGCCTGTTGAGCGACGCGGCGGTCAACAACCGCAGCACGGCGCTGGCCACGCTCGATGGCCGCGTCTACTGGATCGTCGCGGTCCCGGTGCTGGCGCCCGTGCCGATTGCCTTCATCGCGGCCTGCATCCCCGTCGACAACGCGCTGCTCGACAAGCTGCGCGCCATGAGCGTGGAACAGCGTTCCATCGCGTTGGCAATCCGCGCAAACGGTGCGTGGGAAGTCGTGGCCCGGACGAAGGACTACGCCAATGTCACGCTTCCGAGCCGTCACGCCATCGAGGCCAGCGTCGTCGGCACAAACGGTCGCGAATTCCTGACCGTCACCGCGCCGTTGCAGACCGCGGCCCACAGCGCACCGGTGTTCGTGATCCTGGACTATCCGCTGGATGAGGCGCTCGCGCCTTATCTCGCCATCGCCAAGCCGATCCTCGCGGTGGTGGCGGGCGCGCTCGTTCTGGCGCTGATCGGGTCGATGCTGATCGTGCGCACCTTCTCGCAGCCGCTGGAACAACTGGCCGCCGCCGCACGGCGCATCGCGGGCGGCGACTATACAAAACCCGAACGCCTGAAGCAGCGCGACGAGTTGGGCCATCTGTCCGATGCGCTCATCAACATGACGCAATCGATCGCCGAACGCGAGGCCGCACTCACTTCCGCGATCAACAGCCTGGAGATCGCGCGCAACGAAGCGGTGCGGGCCAACGAGGCGAAATCGCATTTCCTCGCCAATATGAGCCACGAACTCCGCACGCCGCTGAACGCCATCGTCGGCTTCGGTGAAATGTTGCAACAGGAAGTCCTCGGTCCCATCGGCGTCAAACGCTATGGCGAATATGCGAGCGACATCGTGGGATGCGGGCATCACCTGCTGTCGCTCGTCGCCAAGATGCTCGACCTCGCCGATTTCGAGGCGGGGCGGCTGGAGATCCGGCGCGAAGCCGTTTCGCTCGCCACGCTGCTGCGCAACAGCATCACCTTGCTCCAGCCGCTGGCCGACAAGGGCGGCGTGGCGGTGTGCGTCGCGAGCGAAATCTCCGCATTGCCGGATTTCTCCGGCGATCCGGCGAAATTGGGAACGGCCCTCCACGGCGTGCTGCACAATGCCGTCAAGTTCACGCCCAAAGGCGGCAGGATTTCCGTTTCGGCGTCGCGCACGCGCGAGGCCGTCCGTCTTGCCGTCGAGGACACCGGCATCGGCATGGAGCCGGAAGACACCGCTTTCGTCGTGCGCCCGTTCCATCGCCTGCGCTCCGCGCTCGACGGACAGCATCAGGGAACGGGCCTCGGCCTTCCCTTCGCCAAGGCCATTGTCGACCAGCATGGCGGCACGCTGACCATCTACAGCGTGCCGGGCGAGGGCACGCGCGTCGAAATTGTTCTGCCGCTGGCGGCGAAGGCAATGAGTGACGCCGCATGAAACACGCGCTCGCCACGGTTGCTTTCCTCTGCGCCGCCTTGTGCGCGACAGATGTTGCCGCGGTGGATTTCGGCTTCGAAGCTTACGGCGATTTGCGCCTCATCGCGCCGTCGAATGAAGTCTCCTATCTCGACGGCGGCTTGGGCAAAGTGCGTTACGGCTCCGAACAGAATTCGCCGGATGCGCATGTTTCGGAGATTGCCGTGCAGGCGCACGCCCAATTCACCGGCGAGCTTTCGAGCGTGGTCGTGCTGCGGTCCGATCCGCAAGCCGGGCTGGCCGTCGACATCCTCGAAGGCTATGTGCGCTATCGCCCGGTTTCGACAAGTCGTTGGCGCTGGTCGGTGAAGGCGGGCGCCTTCTTCCCGGCCATTTCGCTCGAAAACACCGAAATCGGATGGACCAGCTATTGGACGCTTACGCCGTCGGCGATCAATTCCTGGATCGGTGACGAACTGCGCACCATAGGGGCCGAAGGCAAGGCGGAATGGCGCGATGACGCGCGCACCTTAAGTGTCACCGGCGCGCTGTTCGGCTTCAACGATCCGGCCGGGGTGATGATCGCCCATCGCGGCTGGATATTCGACGACAGGCCCACCGGCCTTCTGGAGCACAGCCGCGAACCCGACGCGGTCGCGATCTTGTTTCACGAATCCATCCCTTACCAGGCGCAGCTATTCGCCGAGATCGACCATCGCATCGGCTGGTATGCGCAGGCCGCGTGGGAAGAAACCGGCATCGGCCGCATCGACGTGACGCGCTACGACAATCGCGGAGAGCCGGATCGCGAAATGGGCGAGCAATATGCCTGGGAAACGCATTTCTGGAGTGGCGGCCTGCGCACCGGTTACGACGAATTCACACTGCTCGCGCAAGGCATGAGCGGCTACACTGCCGTCGAGCCGTTCGCGGATTTCGAAGTCGAAACCACGTTCAAAGCCGCCTATGTGCTGCTGGGTTGGCAGCGCGACGACTGGCGGCTCGCCGCGCGCGCCGATATTTTCCAGACACGCACCGAAACCCCGTTCGGCCCGTCGTCCAGCAGCGAAGACGGCCACGCCTTTACGCTCGCTGCGTCATGGCTGCCGGAAGAATGGCTGCGGCTGACGGGCGAATTCCTCAGCGTCAATTCCACCCGCGCCCAGCGCACAATCGTCGGCCTTGCGCCGGACCAGACGGACAATCAATTCCAGTTCGCCGCGCGCTTTTATTTGTAAGCGCCTTGCGGCAGACTTCACCCCGTCGCGAGAAGGCGAGGGGGCCATGGAAATCAACGGCGTTGCGCATGTCTATCTGACGGTCGGCAATTTCGCGCGTGCGCGCGAGTTCTACGGCAAGCTGTTGCCGTTTCTGGGATTGCGCGTGGTGCTCGACACCGACGGCAATTTCTATTGCGTCGGCGGCCGCACCGCCGTCGGCATCATGGCGGCGGACGCCAAACATGAAGGCGAACGCTTCGAACAGAAGCGCGCCGGATTGCATCACGTCTGCTTCCGCGCCCGCGAACGCGCCGACATCGATAAGGCCTACGAGTTCCTGAAAACCATCGGCGCCGCCATCGTGCACGGCCCGCAGGAAGATTTCTGGGCGCCCGGCTATTACTCGGTATTGTTCGAAGACCCGGACGGCATCCGCCTCGAAATCAATCACGTTCCCGGCAAAGGCCTGTTCGGCACGTCCGAAGCAAAACTGGGCGCGACCTGACCGCATGACAGGCAGAGCGCACATCACCGCCGATGCGAACGAGATCGCGGACGCGATCGTCGCCAAAGTCGGCAAGACAATCGTGCTCGGCCTGCCGCTCGGCCTCGGCAAGGCGCCGCACATCGCCAACGCGCTGTTCGCGCGCGCCGCCGCCGACCCGTCGATCAAGCTCACTATCTTCACCGCGCTCACGCTGGAGAAGCCGCGCTACAAGAACGTGCTCGAACGCCGCTTCCTCGAACCGGTGATCGAAAGGCTGTTCGGCGGCTGGCCCGAACTGGCTTATGCAAAAGCGTTGCGCGCGGGCACGTTGCCGCCGAACATCGAGGTCAACGAATTCTTCTTCCTCGCCGGACAATGGCTCGGCGTCCCGCACGCCCAGCAAAGCTACATCTCGGCGAACTACACCCACGCCTCGCGCTATCTGATCGACCGCGGCGTGAACGTCATCGCGCAACTGGTGGCGAAACGCGACAACCGCTACAGCCTATCCGGCAACACCGACATCACGCTCGATCTGTTCAAGGCCCGCGCGGAGGGCGGGGCGAACTTCCTTGTGACCGCGCAGGTCAATTCCGAACTCCCCTTCATGCCCGGCGAGGGCGATCTTCCCGCGGAGGATTTCGATTTTATCCTCGATAGTCCGTCCACGGACTTTCCCCTGTTCGCCCCGCCGCACGAACCGATCGGCACCGCCGAATACGCCATTGGCCTGCACACCGCGCGGCTTGTGCCCGATGGCGGCACGTTGCAGATCGGCATCGGCAAGGATGGCGATGCGGTGGCGAAGGCCCTGATCCTGCGCCATCGCGACAACGAAACCTTCCGCAAAGCCCTCGCTGCCCTCGATCCGTCCGCCGACGGCCATCTCGCACCGTTCGACACCGGTCTTCACGGCCTGAGCGAAATGCTCGTCTCCGCATTCCTGCAACTGATAGAGGAAGGCGTGATCAAGCGCGAAGTCGACGGCGCATTGCTGAACGCGGGTTTCTTCCTCGGCCCGAAGACGTTCTACAAGAGATTGCGCGACATGCCCGAGGCGCAGCGCGAAAAGATCCGCATGCGCGCGATCTCCTTCACCAATCAGCTCTACGGCGACGAGGACACGAAACGCCGCCAGCGCGCGGGCGCACGCTTCATCAACAACACCATGATGGTGACGCTGTTGGGCGCCGCCGTCTCCGATGGTCTGGAAGACGGCCGCGTGGTCAGCGGCGTCGGCGGCCAATATGATTTCTTCGCGCAAGCCTTCGCGCTGCCCGATGCGCGCGCCATCCTCACGCTCAACGCCACGCGCGGCCAGGGCAAACGCACAACCTCGAACATCCGCTGGTCTTACTGCCACCAGACCATTCCGCGCCATTTGCGCGACGTGGTGGTCAGCGAATACGGCGTCGCCGACCTGCGCGGTTGCAGCGATGCGCAAGTGATCGCGTCGCTGCTCAACATCGCCGATTCCCGTTTCCAGGACGATCTGCTGCGGAAGGCCAAGGACGCGGGCAAGCTCGCCAAATCCCACGAAATCCCCACCGCCCATCGCGACAACACGCCAGACCGCATCGAACGCGCGCTCAAACCCTTCCGCGAAGCGGGCCATCTGCCCGCATTCCCCTTCGGCTGCGATTTCGATGAAACGGAGCAACGGCTGGTGCCTGCGCTCGAAAAGCTGCAAAGCGCATCCTCTTCGCCGCTTGCGTTGATGCGTCTGGCATTGCGCGGCATAGGCCGCGGCGAAGAGACGGCGCTGGCCCGCATGCAGCTTGCCCGGCCCACAAGTATCCGGGATCGGCTCTACACATTGCTGTTACGGGCCGCATTGCGCGAGTGATTTGCGACCTTTTCCCGGCTAATCTCGTTCTCACAACAAATAGGAGGATGCTCATGGCGGGAAAATGGATCATGGCGCTTTCGGGCGCGGCGCTGATCGCAGGCGCGGCTCTTGCCGCCGATACCGCATCGTTGCCGCCCAACATCGCCGCCGCCGTGAGCAATCCCCTGCGGCCGACGCAAGACACGCAACGCGACGCCAACCGCAAACCGGGAGAGGTTCTCGCCTTCGCCGGTGTGAAAGAGGGCGATCAGATCGCCGAACTCGTTCCCGGCGGCACGCCGAAAGGCGGTTATTTCACCCGCCTTCTCAGCAAGGCCGCCGGCAAGGCTGGTCACGTCTATGCCTTCTATCCCACGGAATTCGATGCGTTGCTCGCCAAGCTTAAAAGTTCGATCCCCGGCGAAGATTCCAACTATCCCAACGTCAGCATCGTGCATCAGCCGCTGGCGAGTTTTACCGCACCTGTTCCGCTCGATTTGGTGTGGACCTCGCAGAATTATCACGACCTGCACGATAGCTTCGCGGGCGGCCTCGATGTGGGGGCGCTCAACAAGGCGGTATTCGCCGCGCTCAAGCCGGGCGGCATCTATCTCGTGCTCGATCACGCCGCGGCCGCGGGCTCCGGCTTGCGCGACACCGAAACGCTTCACCGCATCGATGAAGCCGCCGTGAAGAAGGAAGTCGAGGCTGCGGGCTTCGTGCTGGAAAGCGAAAGCGACGTCTTGCACAACCCGGCCGATCCGCACACCGCCGCGATTTTCGATCCGGCGATCCGCGGCCACACCGATCAATTCATTCTGAAATTCAGGAAGCCGAAATAGCGGTTGTTCCGAGCTGGCCTAAAAAACTTGTCATGGCCCGCGAATGCGGGCCACCCAGGTGATACCGCTCACTGTCGCAGGAAATTTGAAACGGCTCTTTATTATCAACACCGAACCTGGCGTCACCTGGGTGGCCCGCATTCGCGGGCCATGACACTGTGGAGATGATCAAAGTTAAGCTCAGACCCAAACGTTTCTAGAACGTCAAACAAATCTTCCCGAAATGCGCCCCCGCCTGCATGCGTTCCAACGCAGCCGGCAATTCTTCCAGCTTGTAGGTCTTGTCGATAACGGGTTTCAGCTTCCATTTGTCGATGGCCGCCGCCATCGCCGCGAATTGCGCGCGGCTGCCCACGCTGATGCCGATCAGGCGCAGATTCTTGCTGAACAGCACCGGTATCATGATGTTCTCGGAAAAGCCGCCGAGCACGCCGATGATGACAATCGCCCCGCCCACGCGCGCCGCCGTCAGCGATTGCGGCAAGGTCTTCTCGCCGCCAACCTCCACCACCACATCCACCCCGCGCCCGCCGGTCAGTTCCAGCGCTTTCTTTCCCCATTCCGGCGTCGTGCGGTAATTGATGAGGTGATCGGCGCCCAGCGCCTTCGCGTGCGCCAGCTTCTCGTCGCTGCTCGATGTCGCGATCACCTTCGCGCCCATCGCGTGCGCGAATTGCAGCGCGAAGATCGAAACCCCGCCCGTGCCCTGCACCAGAATGGTGTCGCCCGCCTTGATCGGCGCTTCGTCCACAATGGCGCGCCATGCGGTCAACGACGCGCACGGCAACGTCGCCGCTTCCTCGAACGATAGATGCGCGGGAAACGGATAAACGCCTTCCGCATCGATCAGCATATGTTCCTGCAACACGCCGGGAACGGAACCCCCCAACGCCCGATTGCGGCTTTCCGCCGTCACCGGCCCGTCCATCCAGCTCTGGAAGAAGAGGGGGCACACGCGATCGCCCATTTTCACGCGGGCCACGCCCTCACCCACGGCTTCCACAATGCCCGCGCCATCCGAAAACGGGATCAGCGGAAGCGACGTCCCGCCCATGCCCTTGATGGTGATGAGATCGCGATAGTTGAGCGAGGCCGCCTTCATCCCCACCACGATCTGGCCTTTTCCGGGGGTAGGGCTGGGCTTTTCCACCAGCCGCAAATTCTCGATCCCGAACGAGTTTTCCAATTCCCACACGCGCATAGGGCTTTTCCGGTTTTGAATTTCGAGCCGCCATCAGAGGCCGCATGCGGCCACCGGTCAACGCGCTTTGCCTGGGCTCTCTCCTTATATATAGACGCAGGGCGCGCGCGCACGCGATGTTTCCGGCGGGAACCGGGCGGCCGTCCCCGGGAGCCCATGTTTCTTTTATCGCATCACGAAGTTGAGCAGTTGATCGAGGCCTATGGTTATGGGGTCGTGGTCGCGCTGAACTTCATCGAGAGTTTCGGCATTCCCGTGCCAGGCGAAACCGCGCTCGTCGCGTCGGCGGTCTATGCCGGCACCACGCACAATCTCAACATCTACCTTCTGGTGGGCACCACCATTCTGGGAACCCTCGTGGGCGATATCGTCGGGTTCCTGCTCGGCGGTTGGGTGGGCTTCTGGCTGCTCACCCACCACGGCAAATATGTCGGGTTGCACGAACGGCGCATCAAGCTCGGGCAATATCTCTTCCTGCGTTACGGCACCGCGATGGTGTTTATGGTGCGGTTCATTCCGCCGTTGCGCGGTCTGATCGCGTTTCTGGCAGGCGCCAACCAGATGAGCTGGCGACGTTTCCTTTCCTCCGCCGCCAGCGGCAGTCTTCTGTGGGCCTCCATCTTCGGTTTCGGCCCCTATTGGCTGGGCAAGGCGGCGCATCATCTGGCGCGGCCGTTATGGATTTCGCTTCTGTGCGCCGCCGTGGTGCTGATCGTGGCTGCCGCAATTTTCATCCACCGCAACGAAGCCCGGCTGGAAGACGAAGCCGAAAAAGCGCTCCCCGGCCCGGTGCAACCGCTGCGCAAGCGCCACTAAGGCTTACCGCCCCTTTGGAGAGGTCGGGCGCATGCATCGGCACGCGACCGGGTGGGGCTTCACGCACCGAGTCCGTTGAGGCAGCCCCCCACCCGCCATCGCGTTCCGCGATGTCGACCGCCCCGCGCAGGGGGCGGTAAGTACGAAAATTTCGCGCTCCAAAAAGATTTCCGTCCCCCACCTTCCCCTCATCGCCGTCCCTTCGTCCTATAGGCCGAGGTTCGCACGAACCCAACCAAGCCGGGGAAGCTGCTGGGGATGGCCGACACGACATCGGATACCAGCCGTGAAGAACGAGGCAACGCTTTGAACGCGCCCATAAACGCGTCCGAGGTGGAGGCTTGGTTCGTGCGTGAGGTGTTGCCGCTGGAGGCAATGTTGATGCGTTTCCTGCACCAGAACTGGCGCAACAAGGCCGACATCGAGGATTTCCGCCAGGAGATCTACGCGCAGGTTCTTACCGCCGCCGAAAGCGGATTGCCGGAGCGCGCCAAGCCCTTCGTGCTGACGACCGCGCGCAATCTTCTGATCGACCGCGTGCGCCGCGAACATGTGGTGCCGATCGACGCGGTGTCGGATTTGGACGCGCTGGGTATAGCCATCGACGAACCGGGGCCGGAACGCAGCATCATCGCGCGCGATGTTCTGCGCCGCCTGCAGGATTCGCTCGACCGTTTGCCGCCGCGCTGCCGCGAGGCGTTCACGCTGAAACGCCTCGAAGGTCTCTCCCGCGCCGAAGTCGCGCAACGCATGGGCATCTCCGAACGGATGGTGACCGAACATATGGCGCAAGCCGTCTGCGCCCTGGCCGACATGCTCTACGGCGAGCCGCTCGACACGCGGAGCAAGCCATGAGCGCAGCCTTGCCCACGCCCAGCGCCAAGGACGTGAACGCCACCGCTGCCACATGGCTGGTGCGCATGAACGCCGAAGGCTGGAGCGAAGACGATCAAAACACTTTCGATGCCTGGCTCGTCCAATCGCCCGCCCATCGCGCCGCCTATTGGCGATTGAAGGCCGCCTACGCGGAAACCTCCCGCCTTCAGGCGCTGCGCCGTCCGCAGCAGGGAAGGAGCCCGCGCAAATCCGCGGTGCCCTTTCTCGCCGCAACAGCCGCAACGCTCGTAATCGCGGGCATCATCGGCGCGGCTACCATCAGCTTCGCGCCGCCGCCCTCGGAGAACTATGCAACGCAGATCGGCGGCAGCAAGACGCTGGCCCTGCGCGACGGTTCGCGCATCGAATTGAACACCGCCACGTCGGTGCGTGTGTCGATGACGAAAACGCAACGCACCGTCTGGCTCGACAAGGGCGAAGCGTTCTTCGAAGTGGCGCACGATGCGCAGCGCCCGTTCATCGTCATGGTCGCGGGCCACCGCGTCACCGACATCGGAACCAAATTCCTGATCCGCCACGATCCCGCCCGCCTCGAAGTTGCCGTGGTCGAAGGCAAGGTCGGCTTCGACTCTTCCGATCCCGCCTCACGCGCCCAGCCGCTGCAACTTGCGGCGGGCGACGTTCTCGTCGCCACGCCGCACGCGATCACCGTGAAGGCAAAGCGTGAGGAAGACCTCGCCACGGAACTCGGCTGGCGCAGAGGGATGCTGATCTTCCATCACACCACGCTTGGCGAGGCGGCATCGGAATTCAACCGCTACAACGGGCATCAGCTCGTCGTCGGCGACAACGCAAGCTCGCTGACCATCAACGGCGTGTTCCCGAAAAACGACGTACCGGCATTCGTTCGTCTAACGCAGGCCGTTCTCAAACTTCACGTCGAAGATCAAGGACACCAGACGGTCATTTCACGCTGAAGGACATCGAACGGAAATCTCACGATGCGCAGGAACGCGCATCCAATAGGGGGAAAGTATGGTATCGGTTTATCTGCGCAATTTGCTTCTGAGCACCGCACTTGCTGCGATCTCCGCTGTGCCTGCACCGGCACGCACATTCGATATTCCCAGCGGCTCGCTGGAATCCGCACTGGACGCATATGCCGCGCAAACCGGCACGCCGCTGATCGTTTCCAATGACGCCATCAAAGGCGTGCGCTCGCACGGCGTGAAGGGCGATCTGTCTCCCGACGATGCGCTGATTCATCTGTTGAGCGGCACGGGGTTCACTGTCCAACGTGATGCATCGGGCGGCATCGGAATCGTGCCGAGCGGCCAATCTTCGCGCAACGATCAACCCCTGTCGTTGCAACTCGCACAGGCAGCACCTCGCCAGGCGGTCGAGACCGTCACGGTGACATCGTCGAAGCTCGGCGGCGCCGACGTGCAGAGCATTCCCATCGCCATCACGGCTCTGAGCCAGGAACAGTTGACTGCCACACAAACCGCCGGCGGCCCCGATCTCGTCAAGCAGGTCCCGAACCTGACATTCTCGAAGACCAATTTCACGAGCTACAACATCCAAATCCGCGGCATCGGCACGCAGGCGATTTCGGTCACGACCGATCCGGCAGTCGCTGTCGCGTTCAACGACACGCCTTTCATTCGCAATCACTTCTTCGAACAGGAGTTCTACGACGTCAGCAACGTCGAGGTGTTGCGCGGCCCGCAGGGCACTCTCTATGGCCGCAATGCGACAGCGGGTGTGGTGAACGTCATCTCGGCCAAACCTTCCGACCAATATGAAGCATCGGCGTCGGTCGATGTGGGCAACTACAATCAACGCCGTCTGGAAGGAATGCTCAACATTCCGATTGTCGGCGATATGCTGGATGTTCGCGCCGCCGGCGAATGGACCAAGCGCGATGGCTATGCCTTCAACGAAACCACCGACCGCCATATCGATGGGCGCGATCTGTGGTCAACCCGCCTCTCGGTTGCGTTCAAGCCGATCGAGAGATTGAGCGCGAATTTCGTTTGGGAGCATTTCAGCGAAGACGATGACCGCGCGCGTTCGACCAAGCAGCTTTGCCAACGCGACCCCGGACCCTCTTCGGTCGACGGACCATCTGGACTTGTGACCAACCTCGATGACAGCGCCCGCGCCTGGCTCAGCCAGGGTTGTTTGCCCGGTTCCCTCTACGCGCCCACCGCGTTCCAAACGCCAAACGCCGGAGCTATCCCGTTCGTCGCGGCAGCAGAGTACGTCTTCAATTCCTACGGACACTTCTACGTTCATTCGGGCACCGACCCCTATAGCGGGCTCAATCAATCGCCGGACCTGCGTGTGATCGCATCGGAGTTGAACCCCAAATACACCGCTAAGAACGATACGCTCGAACTCAACGCCAGCTTCAAAATCAACAATGAGCTGACGCTCGTATCGCAGACGGGCTACAACGACGACTCACTTTATTCCACCGAAGACTACAATCGCTTCAACACGGCGCCGGGATTGTTCGTCGATCTCACACCATTCATTCCCGAGGGTTCCGGAAACGGCAGCCTGGTGAGCCCCGACAGTGTGTTCTGCGACCCGCAACTGGGTTGTTCCAGCAGGCTTGTCGGTGAAGACGTCTCCCGGGAACACGCGCAGCAATTCTCACAGGAAGTACGGCTGACATCGAGTTTCAGCGGTCCTTTGAATTTCAGCCTTGGCGCGAATTACATGCACTACCAGACCGTCGAAGATTATTTCGTATTCTTCAATCTGATCACACTCGAACAGGAACGCCTGAACGGCGTCGAGCATACGGGTTTGGACGGCGGAGCGTTCGATCCGGCGGTCGCCAATGCGTGCAATCCGACTCCTGCCAGCCTGGACGTTGTCGCTCACACGTTTCTGGGGCTGGGATGCGCGTATGTGGACCCAAATCCGCTTGGCCAGATCGATGGAGAAGGCCACAACTATTTCCGCAGCAAGAATCCTTACAAATTGAATTCCTGGGCAGGCTTCGGCGAGGTTTACTATCAACTCACACAAGACCTGAAATTGACGGGCGGGTTGAGATGGACGGACGACCAAAAGCACTTCGACCAGATCCCGAGTTGGACGCTCGTGATTGGCAAGGGTTATCCGGTAATCGGCGTTGTCGATCAGGAATGGAAGCAGTGGACGGGGCACCTCACGGGCAGTTGGACTCCGAAACTCGATTTCACCGATGAAACGATGCTATACGCTTCCTACTCCCGCGGGTACAAAGGCGGCGGCGCAAACCCGCCCAGCGTCGTGCCGATCGGGTTCGCCGGCGGTATCCTGGCTTCCTCGCCCAGCGCCGCCACTCATCCTCTCACTTTCGAGCCGGAATTCGTGAACGCATACGAAATCGGCACCAAGAACTCGTTGTTCGATGGCAGCCTGACGTTGAATGGCGATGTCTTTCTCTACGACTACAAGAACTACCAGATATCGACGATTGTCGACCGTACGTCGATCAATCTGAACTTCGATGCCACGGTGAAAGGGGCGGAATTGGTAGCGAACTGGGAACCGGTTCCCGGCCTCAGGTTCAATTTCGCAGGTGGCTACGAAGACAGTTCGCTTGCGAAGGGTTCTCAAGCGATCGACCTTATGGATCGTACCGCTGGCCACGCAGGTTGGATGCTGGTCAAGCCATTCGTCAGCCAGACATCCAATTGCATACTGCCGACTGCTGTCGTCAACCAGATGATATCGCAATACCGGGCCAACAATGGCGGCAGCAATTCGCAACCGGTGCCGAGAGATCCGAATGGCGAAAACAACGGCCTGGATGTCAATTCGGGAATGATACTAGCGTGCCTTTATGCCTACACCGTCGGACTGGATCCAAGAGTGCTCTTGGGCATTGACACCACGGGCAGCGAATTCGATCCCGCTACGGCGCCGAATGGCGGCGCAGGGTTCTCCAAAGATCTCGAAGGCAACGATCTTCCCAACACCCCGCACGTCACCCTTTCCTTCGGTGCCCAATATTCCATGCCGTTGAGCACCGATTGGGTCGGCACGCTGCGCGGCGATTTCTACGCCCAGACCGGCTCCTGGGCGCGGGTGTTCAACGACGATCCCTATGATCGCATCCATGGCTACACCAACCTGAACTTCGCGCTGACCTTCACCAATCAGGATGGCTGGCAGGCCATGGCCTATGTGAAGAACGCGCTCGACACCACGGCCATCACCGGGGCGTTCCTGAACTCCGACGACACGGCGCTGACCACCAACGTGTTCGTTACCGATCCGCGCCTGTTCGGCGTCCGCATCACCAAGAACTGGTAACCCCAAACACATCACCGGGCCACGGGCGGCGAGGGCAACCTCGCCGCCCTTTTTCTTTGCGGCCCCCACGCAACAAGATTGCGTCACCGCACGCGATGTCCCGTTTTCCGCCGGCGTTCGTCTATTCCGATGTGGCCCCAGGGTTCATTCCGCAGGAAGCTCGGGGAATGGGAAAGATGCCGGACAACGGTCGTGACGACGCCAACAGGCGCCCGCAAGGAGCGTCCGCTGCCATGCGCGACCTGAAGGACTGGTTCATTCGTGAAGTGTTGCCGCTGGAGTCCGCGCTGATGCAGTTTCTCCGCCAGAATTGGCGCGACAAGGCCGACATCGCCGACCTGCGGCAGGATGTCTATGTTCGCGTCTTCGAAGCGGCGCAGAAGCAGATCCCCGACACCGCCAAACCCTTCGTGCTCACCACCGCGCGCAATCTGCTGATCGATCGCGTGCGCCGCGAGCGCGTGATCCCCATCGAAACCGTGGCCGATCTCGAAACCTTGGGCGCGGCGTCGAACGACGTCAGCGTCGACCGCGCGCTGATCGCCCGCGATGCGCTCGCCAAATTGCAGGCAGCGCTGGGCAAACTGCCTCCGCATTGCCGCGAAGCCATCCTGCTGCGCAAGGTGGAAGGCCTCTCGCGCGGCGAAATCGCGCAGCGCATGGGCGTCACCGAACGCACCGTCAACCGCCACATCGCCGAAGGCATGCGCGCGCTCGCCGATATGCTCTACAGCGAAGCTGCCGAATTGCGGAGGAAGTCATGACCGACTCCCAAACCGCAACGATGGTCGAAGAACAGGCCGCCGATTGGCTGGAACGCATGGATCGCGGCGACTGGAGCGAGGCCGATCAATCCCAACTTGACGCCTGGCTCGCAGAAGCTCCCGCGCACACGGTTGCGTTGTGGCGTCTCGACGGCGCCTGGAGTTTTGCCGATCGCCTCGCCGCATTGCGCCGTCCCAGCCTGCACGAAACGCTCATGGCGCGCGGCCGCCGCGTGTTGCCCGTCATCGCGAAGGCCGCAGCCGGTGTCGCGCTGATCGCGGTCGTCGGCGCGGGCGCGACGTATCTGGTGCCGAAGCCCGCGGAAAAAACCTTCGCCACAGAAGTCGGCGGCCGCAAGACGCTGGAACTACCCGATGGTTCGCGCATCGAACTGAACACCGGCACGGTGCTGCGCCTCGCCGATGACGGCGCACAGCGCAAGGTATGGCTGGACAAGGGCGAAGCCTTCTTCGACATCAAGCACGATGCCTCGCGCCCCTTCGTGGTGATCACGGCAGGCCATCGCATCACCGATCTCGGCACCAAATTCGTGGTGCGCGAAGCGGCCGATAGTCTGGAAGTCACGCTTGTCGAAGGCCGCGCCCGCTTCGAAAGCGCCGACACGGCGATCAAGCCGCAACTCGCCTTCCTCTCGCCGGGTGACGTCGTGGTGGCCACCGCAACCTCGATGGACGTGACGCGCAAGAGCCAAAAGGATTTGTCGGCCGAGCTCGGCTGGCGCCGCGGCGTGCTCATCTTCCAGCACACCACGCTTGCCGAAGCCGCCGCCGAGTTCAACCGCTACAATACGCAACGCCTCGTCATCGGCGACGAGAAGACCGCGAGCCTTCAAATCAACGGCACCTTCAAGAACGACGACGCCGCGTCGTTCGCCGGCACTGCGCGTGCGGTGTTCGGCCTTCGTGTCGAAAAACGCGGCGATGAAATCGTTCTGTCGCAATAGGCATTCGTGAAACAGGGGGGATTGATGAAACGTCCGGCATATCCGAGGGCACTTCTGCTGGGAACCGCATGCGCCATTGTGCTCGCAAGCAGCGTATTGGCCGCCGATTTCAACATCCCCGCAGGCGATCTCGAATCCGCGCTGAACGCTTACACAAGCGCCACCGGCGTAGACCTCATCGTCGCCACCGACGCGATCAAGGGCGTGCGGACACGAGGCGCGACCGGTTCGATTTCTGCGGATGCTGCTCTTTCACGTCTCCTGTCTGGCACCGGATTTCATGCCCAGCGACAACCATCAGGTGCCATCGCGATCGTCTCGGGTCGTCAGTCATCTGCGGATATCCAGCCGATGCAACTCGCTCAGGCCGCGCCACCGCCGCGTACTGCCGTTGAAACGGTAACCGTCACATCATCGAAGCTCGGCGGCGCAGATGTACAATCCATTCCAATCGCCATCACCGCCCTCAGTCAGGAACAACTTACCGCCACCCAAACGGCAGGCGGTCCGGACCTCGTGAAACAGGTTCCGAACCTGACCTTTACCAAAACAAATTTCTCTGGTTACAGCATCCAAATTCGTGGTATCGGCACGCAAGCGATCTCGGTGACCACCGACCCGGCAGTAGCCGTCGCATTCAACGACGTCCCGTTTATCCGCAACCATTTCTTCGAGCAGGAATTCTTTGATCTCAGTCAGGTCGAAGTGCTGCGCGGCCCTCAAGGTACGCTGTACGGTAGAAACGCTACCGCAGGCGTGGTCAACCTCGTTCCGGCTAGAGCTACCGATCAGTTCGAGGCCATGGCATCGGCCGAACTCGGCAACTACCACCAGCGCCGTTTCGAAGGAATGATCAACTTACCGATTGTGGACGATCGCTTCGATATTCGCTTGGCAGGCGAATGGACCAAGCGTCAGGGGTACTCGTTCAACCAACTGACCAATAGCCGCATCGACGGCCGCAATTTGTGGTCTGGCCGTCTCACAATCGGTCTCAAGCCGGTCGACGATCTCCAGATCGATCTGGTTTGGGAACATTTTTCCGAAGACGACGACCGTCTAAGAAGTTCCAAACAATTGTGCAAGAAAGATCCTACCCCGCACGAGATCGCGGGGACAGAAATTCCTCCGCCAGTGGGCGACTACACCGATCCCGCTGCATATTTGAGTCAAGGGTGTCGGATGGTTTCTCTCTATTCGTCAGATGCATTCGAGGTCCCGAACGGTTATTCGCTGCCATTCATTTTGGGACTGGGTCCACAGGTCAATGCAGCACTCGATCCTTATGCAAGTACGACACAATCCAGCAATCTGCGCGTGATAGAGTCTTCGCTTCGACCGATCTATAGGTCAAAAAACGACCTCGTCGAAGCGAATGCGGATTACACTGTATCCCCCCAAATTGACGTGACATCTCAAACGGCTTTCAGCCACGACTTCCTTTATTCGACGCAGGACTACAATCGCTTCAACACGACGCCGGGTATTTGGAACGCTGACTACAACAACTCCACCTATCATCCTGGACTGATAAACGACCTAGGCGAATTTTGTGACCCGCAACTGGGCTGCAGTTCAAGGCTTGTGGGGCAAGATTTGTCCAACGAGCATGCATGGCAACTCGGCCAAGAATTTCGCATCAAGTCCAATTTCAGCAGTCCGCTGAATTTCAGCGCCGGCGGCAACTATCTGCACTATGAGACAGAAGAAAATTATTATGTATTCATCAACGCGCTGACTCTGTTGGCCAATGCTCCCCTGTTCCTGCTGCCCGGGTTCAATACCACACCCTGGATTCCAAATGTCACGGACAACATGCAGTGGCTGCCAGGGACCCAGCGACCAAATCCGTTTGAACCTCAGGCGGCGCTTCAGATTGGGTATATTGATCCCAATCCATTGGAAAGCATTAACAGTCAGGGACACAACTATTTCCTTAGCCAGAATCCATACAAGCTGGATTCATATGCTCTTTTCGGAGAAACGAATTACAGACTACTCAACGATCTGACGCTGACCGCCGGCCTGCGTTGGACCGATGATCAAAAGCACTTTGTCAAAATACCCAGTGAAGTGTTGGTAAAATATTACGGGTACCCAACCACAGGGACGGAAGATCAAAGCTGGAGTGAGTTTACAGGACGTGGCGTGGCCAACTGGACGCCGAAGCTGGACTTCACGGATCAGACTCTTATCTATGCGTCTTTTGCGCACGGTTATAAGGCTGGTGGCGCGAACCCACCCGGTGCAATCCTCACACAACGCGTCGTTGGCACAATCTCAAATCCAATTCATCCGCTGACATTCGATCCGGAATTTATCGACGCCTTCGAACTCGGCACGAAAAACACGCTCCTGGACGGGGCCCTCACGCTCAACGCGAGTGCGTTCTACTATGCATACCAAGGATATCAGATTTCCGAAATTGTCGATCGAACTGCTATTAACCTCAACTTCGATGCGCATGTAAAAGGCGGGGAGGTTGAAGCGACTTGGGAACCCACTCCCGGCCTGCGCCTCAATTTTGCGGGTGGATGGGAAAGCACCACGCTCGCCGATGGATCTAAATCAATAGACCTCATGGATCGCACCGCAGGCAGAACCGATTGGCTCGTTGTAAAGCCATTTCCGACTCAGGCTTCGAATTGCGTGTTGCCAGACTACGTCGTGCTTGCTGCGTTGGAGGCACCTTCGGGCCAATATGCAAACGTCTCACTTTCCTGCGGGATCGCATATGCGGAACATGCGGACCCCCTTACGAACGCTCCGTATACGCCCAATCCTACGGTATCGGGTTATACAAGCGTACCTCCGGGCTACCCGGGATTCGATCCGCTCGCCGGCACGCCGGGCGATCCGTACAACGGCCAGAACACCTACAACGGCCATGACTACGGACCAGCGCCGAACAATGGCGTGGGGTTCTACAAGGATCTGAGCGGAAACGAACTTCCAAATGCGCCGCCCTTCACCGTTTCTGTAGGTGCGCAATACACCATTCCGTTGTCGTCCGACTGGGCAGGAACACTGCGCGGGGATTTCTATTGGCAGGACAACAGTTGGGCGCGCGTGTTCAACGACAATCCGTATGACCGCATCCACGGTTATACCAATCTCAATCTGACATTGATCCTTACCAGTCAGAACGGCTGGCAGGTCATGCTCTATGACAAGAACGTCTTCAACACGACGGCGATCACCGGCGACTTCCTCAACAGCGATGATTCCGGCCTGACGACAAACGTATTCCTGACCGATCCAAAGCTGATCGGCATTCGCGTCACGAAGAATTGGTGAGGGGGAAGTCATGATCGAACTGGTAGCATCTAAAAATGCGGCGACACCCGTCGGCGCACTGCTTGTAACCGTCTCCTCGCTGGCGCTAGGAAATAGTTTAATTACTGCCGCCGCAGCAGAAAAGATGGCGTCTGATCGTCCGGTAGTCTGGATCGAGCTTGGGCCCCAACTTGAACGTCGTGATGCGGATGATCCGCGATTTGAGACAGTCTTCGATGATGCATTGAGGGCGCATAATTTCTTTACCCCGGCGGATGTCCAACAGGCTCCCAGGTACTCCGTAGGCGGCGAAGCAAGATTAACTTTGTCGCCAAACGGTTCTGATTGGAGTTTTTCTGCGGCGGTTCGCTATGGACGTTCGAATGGAAAAAAGCATCGATACGATCAACGGCGAATGCTGACCTTCACAAATCCGCATGGAGGTACCATTCATCCTACCCTTTATGACAGATCTGAGGCGCAAGTTCGCGATAACGAAAGTCATGCGATTCTGGATTTTCAGGCGGGGAAGGATGTCGGTCTGGGGCTATTTGGCGGACAATCGATCGTCGGACTAGGGGTTCGATTTGCGCAGTTCTCTTCGCGCTCATCTATGACAGCTTATGCGCAACCATACGCATCAGTGCGCTTTCCCCCACCGAAATATTTTCAGCATCTTCACTACAGCCGTTACACGGCGCATGCCAACGCGGCACGAAGCTTTCATGGTGTCGGCCCCTCAATATTGTGGAGCGGATCGACCCCGGCTGTAAAACTCTCAGCTGATACCGGCTTTGCCTTCGATTGGGGAGTTAATGCTGGCGTTTTGTTTGGCCGTCAGCGGGCGGATGGCGTTCAAAGTACTCATGAGAGAATTGTGACGCTCCTTCCTTTCCCGACATTCAACTCGTACCGCGACTTTTCGCATGACATTAAAAGATCGCGTTCGGTGACAGTGCCCAATGTCGGTGGATCTGCTGCCGTATCTCTCGATTTTCCAAATGCAAAGTTGACCTTGGGATATCGAGCGGATTTCTTCTTTGGCGCAATGGACACCGGTAGGGATGCCGCGAAGCGCACCACTGTGGGGTTCTACGGCCCCTATGCCACCATCAGCATCGGGCTAGGCGGATAGCGGCGGCCAACGCATCTTTGTTCCGCGAACGGGGGCCCATCGGCCCCCGTTTTGCGTTCCGCCAGACATAATCTTGCGGCCCTCCGCAAAAATTTTCCCCCTCCCCACGGCAAGAAATCCGGCCATCCTTCGTCAGCCCAGTCGTGATCCACACGCGGGCGCATTCAGGGCGGGACGCGGGCGGGGGAATGGCTGAGACGACCGACACCACGCGGGAAGACGCCGGGCGCATCCGTCCGGGCGCGGCCATGAACACGTCCGAATTGGAAGCTTGGTTCGTCCGCGAGGTCTTGCCGCTGGAGGCGGCGCTGATGCAGTTCCTGCAGCACAACTGGCGCAACAGAAGCGACATCGCCGACCTTAGGCAGGATGTCTACGAACGCGTCTGCCTCGCCGCCCAGGAACAGGCGCCCGACAACACCAAAGCCTTCGTTTTCCGCACCGCGCGCAACCTGCTGGTCGATCGCATCCGCCGCGAACACGTCGTCCCCATCGAAGCCGTCGAAGATGTCGATGCGCTCAGCATGGCGATGGACGAACCTGGCCCCGAACGTGCCACCATCGCGCGCGACGAATTGCGCCGCCTGCAAGCCGCCCTCGATCGCCTGCCGCCGCGCGCCCGCGAAGCCATCGTGCTCGGCCGCATCGAAGGCCTGCAGGGCAACGAAATCGCCACGCGCATGGGCATCACCGAAGGCGTGGTCTCGCGCCATCTGGCCTCCGGCATCGGCGCGCTCGCCGACATGCTCTACGGCGAAGACGCCAAACCGCGGAGGACGCCGTGAGCGAAGGCGCCGCGCAAACCGATATCGCAGCCCAAGCCGCCGACTGGACGCAGCGCCGCCATTTCTGGAACTGGAGTGATGCCGACCAGGCGCAACTCGACGCCTGGCTCGCCCAATCCATGGCCCATCGCGTCGCCTATTGGCGGCTCAACGCCACCGTCGAACGCACCGAACGTCTCACCGCGCTCAAGCCGCAGCTCCCAGAACGCACACCGTTCTGGCAACGCCGCGGCTGGACAATGACGTTCCGCGCCGTGGCAGCGCTGATCGTGCTCGCAGCGATAGGCGTCGCCGCCACCGAATACGCCTCAAAACCCGCGCCGCAAGTGTTCGCCACCACCATCGGCGGGCGCGAAGTCATCCGCCTCAAAGACGGCTCCGAAATAGAACTCAACACCGACACGGTGCTGAAGATCGCATCGGGCGCGTCCGCGCGCGACGTCACGCTCGAAAAGGGCGAAGCCTATTTCCAGATCCGCCACAACGCCGATCACCCGTTCAGTGTCACGGTCGGCGATCACCGCGTGGTCGATCTCGGCACGCGCTTCCTCATCCGCAAGGACGACAACGCGCTCGAAGTCTCGCTGATCGAAGGCCGTGCCCGTTTCGACGCCACGCCGCAATCGCGGGTCGCGCGCTCCATCGACATGAAGCCCGGCGACGTCGTGGTCGCCAAGAACGGCCAGGTCCGCCTCACGCGCAAACCGGAACGCGCCCTCGTCAGCCAGCTCGGTTGGCGCAACGGCGTGATCGTGTTCGACAGCACGCAACTCGCCGCCGCCGCCACCGAGTTCAACCGTTACGGTGGCAAGAGACTCGTGATCGCCGATAGCGCGGCCGCCAAGCTGAAGATCGAAGGCACATTCCAGTTGAACAATGTCGAGGCGTTTGCCGACGCCGTCCAGGTCGCGTTCGGCCTGCACGTCGAAAATCGCTCCGACGAAATCCGCATCTCGCACTGAAGGAACACCGGCGCACGCCGGAAAGAGGGGGACAATGCCGAAACAGAAACATCTCGCAGCACTGCTCGCAGGCGCATCCGCCGCTGCCCTGTGCGCCGCCGCCCACGCCGAAAACTTCAACGTCCCCGGCGGCTCGCTGAAAGCAGCGCTCGATGCTTACGCCGCGCAAGCCGGCGTGCAACTCGTGGTCTCGGCCGACGCCGTGAAGGGCGTCAGAAGCGACGGCGTGCGCGGCAATTTCAGCGCCGACGAAGCCCTCTCCCACATCCTCGCCGAAACCGGCTTCAACGCCCATCATCGCCCGTCGGGCGCGCTGGTGATCGTGCGCGACCAGCAATCGACGTCGGCCCTGCCGTCGCTGGAATTGGCGCAAGCTACCCCTGCGCGCGCGGCAGTGGAAACCGTGACGGTGACATCGTCAAAACTCGGCGGTGCAGATGTGCAAAGCATCCCGATTGCCATCACCGCGCTGAGCCAAGAGCAACTAACCGCCACCCAAACCGCCGGCGGGCCGGATCTTGTAAAGCAGGTTCCGAACCTGACTTTCACAAAAACGAACTTCACCGGCTACAGCATCAATATCCGCGGCATCGGCACGCAAGCCATTTCTGTTACCACCGATCCTGCCGTGGCGGTTGCGTTCAACGACATTCCTTTCATCCGCAATCATTTCTTCGAACAGGAATTCTACGACGTTGCCCAGGTCGAAGTGCTGCGCGGCCCTCAGGGCACGCTCTACGGTCGCAATGCGACCGCGGGCGTCGTTAACCTCACCTCCGCCAAACCCAGCGATCAATTTGAAGCCATGGCCTCCGGCGAAATCGGCAATTATCACCAACGCCGCCTGGAAGGGATGATCAATCTGCCCATCGTCGACGACCGCTTCGACATCCGTATCGCAGGCGAGTGGACAAAACGCCAGGGTTACAGCTTTAACGCGCTCAACGACGAACGCATCGACGGCCGCGATCTCTGGTCAAGCCGCGTCACCATCGGCCTCAAGCCGTTCGAGGGCCTGCAGGCCTATCTCGTATGGGAACACTTCTCCGAAAACGACGATCGCATGCGCACTGCGAAACAGCTGTGCCATCGCCAGCCGATCGCCGACGTCTTCGGCGGCGATGCGGCAGCAACTGCTCCCTTTGGCGCAAGCACAGCGATATTCAATCCTGCTAACTATGGCAGCCAAGGTTGCCAGATGAGTTCGCTCTATTCGCCTGAAGCGTTCGAGGTGCCGAACGGCTATTCGCTGCCTTATTACTTCGGAGCTGCCGCTATCGGAACGCCGGTTACAGTCGCCGATCCGTATGCCAGCAAAACGCAATCTCAAAATCTGCGAGTCATCGAAACGGCCTTCAACCCAAAATATCGCGTAAAGAATGATATTGTAGAGCTAAATGCCGACTACTCGCTGAACTCAGCTCTGACGCTGACATCGCAAACGGCGTTCAACCATGATTTTCTTTGGTCGGAGGAAGACTACAATCGGTTCAATACCGTGCCAGGAGTCTTCGCCGCGTATCCCGGCGACAGTCGGTTTACGCCGGACGATATTACCGTATGCATCGCTGGCGGCACGACCTGCCTGCCGGGGGGCATTTTTTGCGACCCACAGCTGGGCTGCAGCGACAGGCTTGTCCTTGAAGATCTGTCGGACGAACACGCCTGGCAGCTGAGCCAGGAATTTCGCTTGGCTTCGAACTTTAGCGGGCCATTCAATTTCAGCGCCGGTGGCAACTATCTGCATTATGAAACCGATGAAGACTACTACGTCTTCATCAACTCTCTGACGGCCGCTGTTGCCGCGCCGGGTTTGGGCTGCTCTTTTTTAGATTGCCCAGCTTACGTTTCCGGCGTTTCGGACAATTCATACTGCCTCTTCGATGGGTTGGCATATCCCGATCCGGCGGCCCCGCACGGTCCGGGCGCTTGTGCATACATCGATCCGAGCCCGATCACGGAACTTGATGGCAACGGTCACAATTACTTCCGTAGCCAAAATCCTTACGTCCTCAATTCCTACGCTGCCTTTGGTGAGGCGTATTATAATATCTTGCCCGATCTGAAATTGATTGCGGGATTGCGCTGGACGGACGATCGCAAGCATTTCACCGAAATCCCGAGCGAACTGCTGATCGACGGCTGGGGTTATCCAATCACGGGCGTTATAAATCAGGTTTGGGATCAATTTACCGGTCGCGCCGCCGTCAATTGGACTCCGAAGTTCGATTTCACCGACCAAACTCTTGTATATGGATCGTATGCCCACGGTTACAAGGCGGGCGGCGCAAACCCACCCGGCGCCGTTTTGCTGACCTATGGGGGCAGCAGAATTCCGACCGAAATCAGCACGCCTATACATCCGTTGACATTCAAACCCGAATTCGTCGACGCGTTTGAATTGGGTACAAAGAACACGCTGTTCGACGGCGCAATGACGCTGAACATCAGCGGCTTCTATTACAATTATGAAAACTACCAAATCTCCGAAATTGTCGATCGGACTTCGATAAATCTCAATTTCGACGCCCACGTGAAAGGCGCGGAAATCGAAGCCACTTGGGAGCCGGTGCCGGGCTTGCGGTTCAATTTCGCCGGCGGGTACGAAGATGCGCGATTGGCGAAGGGGACGAAGGCTATCGATCTGATCGATCGCACGGCTGGAGATCCAGGCTGGGTCGTCGAAAAGCCCTTCGTGACGCAAGCGTCGAACTGCGTTGTTCCCGTTTACACAATTCAAGAGGGGTTCGTCATAGGCTGTGGTGCATATGTGCAATACGCACCTGACTCTCATATGGACCCTATTACGAACCTTCCCTATGTGGCGAATCCGACAATTAGGTACAGACCGGACCTCGACGCGTACGACTCGATAACCGGTTACTCCGGTTTTGACATCTCGACATCGCCCAATGCAGGAGAGGGCATTGACAAAGATCTGGGCGGCAAAGAGTTGCCCAATGCGCCGCCCTTCACGATCTCCGGAGGCGCGCAGTACACGATTCCGCTGTCGTCCGATTGGGCAGGAACGCTGCGTGCGGATTATTATTGGCAGGATTATTCCTGGGCCCGCGTTTTTAACGATAACCCCTATGATCGTTTGCGCGGCTACACAAACATCAACCTGACGCTGATCCTGACAAGTCAGGAGGGTTGGCAGGTGATGCTCTACGACAAGAATGTGTTCAACACCACGGCCATTACAGGCACGTTTCTCAACAGCGACGACACGGGTCTCACAACCAACGTGTTCCTGACCGATCCGAAACTGATCGGCGTGCGCGTCACGAAGAATTGGTAAGGGGGAACCAATGAGCGAATTGATAAGCAGCACCCATCATACGAATGTCAGATGGCGATTGCTGACTGGCGTATCCGCCATGACCTTATTGGCGGCGGTACCTCAAGCGGCCATGGCGAGAGACGATCACCCGACCGTCTGGATCGAGGTGGGGTCGCAACTCGAACGTCTCACCGATGGGGAGGAAAGCTTCGCTCCGCCATTCGTCACGACATTACTTGAGAATCCGTTCACTCCGCCTGCTAAGGTGCAGAGGCCGCCGCGTTATTCATTTGGGCAAGAAGCGCGTCTCTCCTTCGCGCCCGAAGGAACAGATTGGGTATTCTCGGCGGCGGTGCGATATGCCCGCGCCAACCACGGCGGCAATTCGCATGAGGAGATTCCACAGGCCTCTGCTCATTCGTTGATAAGTATTCCCGTCAATGAGAAATACATCACTTCCCTAGTGTCTCCGTCTGCGAAGCGATTTGCAACGACTGCTGCGTTAACGCATTCAACGAGCCTCATGTTAGATTTCCAGGCCGGAAAGGACGTTGGCTTGGGCGTCTTCGGTTCGCACGGCACATCGACCTTAAGCGCCGGCGTCCGATTTGCACAATTCACTTCGCGTTCAAAGGTCAGGATAGATTCCGATCCCAATGCTACGTTCAATTACAAATATCTTACAACCTTCGCCGGCAATCCCGCCAATATCAAAATTCCGCGTCAAGATTGGGATCTGTATGCGGGCAAGATGAACGTGACGCGAAGCTTTCACGGGGTTGGCCCCTCACTATCTTGGGATGATAGCGCCATGATGTTTGGTGGGGCGGACACCAGTTCCGTTTCTTTAGATTGGGGGCTCAACGCGGCTCTGCTGTTTGGGCGCCAAAAGATGCAGGCCCATCACACAACAACGGCCCATCACGGTAGCCAACGTCATGGTTCAGGTCCGCTCCCGACGCTGTATCCTACTAACGTACATAGCACCGCCCGCTCCCGTTCCATCATCGTGCCAAACATCGGCGGTTTTGCTGGTTTCTCGTTACGGTTCCCGAATGCAAAAGTAAGTGCGGGCTATCGCGTCGATGCCTTCTTCGGGGCGATGGATGGCGGCATCGACACGCGCAAAACTTACGACCGGGATTTCTACGGCCCATTCGCTACCATCAGCATCGGTTTGTGAGGGGTACGATCGAACAGCCAAGCCCTTGTCGCACCGGCTTAACCGCATGATTTGGAAATGAAAAAATTTCCTATATTTTGGATTAAAAGTAGGAATATAGGATGATATATTAGGTCCGTGGAGTTTCAAAAGGACCAGACATTCCTATTTCACGCAGTGGGCGCTGGCGACGGCCAGAAGGTCTCTGCAAATGGCGTGGGCAAATACAGGGACTAGGGTGCGCCGCTCATGGGCATCCGTTCGGGGAAGGGCTTGGCGATCCTTCTCCGTGAGACCCAAGGGATGAGTGTAGGTGCGGATGCGTCCCGGTTGAGACCCGCAGTGCGCCGCTGCCGTGGCTTTGACACCAAAAGGCGGGCCGTTTTGCCCGCCTTTTGGTTATGCGCAATCAGTCATCGTCGTCGTCATAGCCGTCCGGCGGAGGCGGCGCGTCGTAGCCGTTGTCGTAGCTGTTGTCATAGCCATAGGGCGCGCCGTAACGATCCGGTGGCGGAGGCGGTGGGCCGTAACGGTCATAAGCCGGTCCGTCATAGCGGTGTGCATTCTGCGACGAGATGATCGCCAATGCGCCAAGCGCAAAGATGCCGAGGCCAACGGCTGCCGCCGCATCGCCATGGCCGTGATGGTAACCATGGTGCCAGCCATGGCCGCGATAATTGTGACCCCACGATTGGGCCGACGCAGCCGTCGATCCCAGAAGCGTGGCGGCAAGGGCAAGGGCGATAACGCGTTTCATCGTCTTCGATCCGAAAATGCACGCCCTTCACAGGCGCGGCTCAGGCGGCACGGCCGCCATGACGCGATATTCGTCTTTGGCACATGAACCGGGTCTGAAGGGGAAGGACAGGAACTGTTTAGCTGGGGTGGCTTGCTAGCGGGGTGGCTTGCCGAGCCGTAGCTCGCGGCAAGCGGCCCGCCTTCGCCCGTCCCACGCTGACGCTAGGACGGCTTCGGCGCGGCAGCCTCCGCACGCTTCGCGAGCGAAGGCTGGCGGACAGGGTGGGATTCGAACCCACGAGACGGTCTCCCGTCCACACGCTTTCCAAGCGTGCGCCTTCAGCCACTCGGCCACCTGTCCATGTCCGGCAAGCCCCCGGAAGGGCGGGAATATAGCGGCGAAAACCCGTGGGGCAAGGACCGTGTTCCTTGCGGGTTTTGACCCAAGCCGCTATGGAAGCCGCCCATTGAGACGGCCCGGAACCCATGAGCGAAACCAAGACTTTTCGCCCGAAAGCGCGCCTTCCGCGGGGCTTCCGTGACCGGGGCCCGCGCGAGATTGCGGCCGAGCGCGCCGTACTCGATACGATCCGCCGCACATATGAGTCCTGGGGCTTCGAGCCGCTCGAAACACCCGCCTTCGAATACACCGAGGCGCTGGGCAAATTCCTGCCCGATCTCGACCGCCCCAACGAGGGCGTGTTCTCGTTGCAGGACGAAGACGGCCAGTGGATGAGCCTGCGCTACGACCTGACGGCGCCCTTGGCACGTTACGTCGCGGAGAACTTCCAGAATCTCCCGAAGCCTTTCCGCCGCTATCAGACGGGTTCGGTCTGGCGCAACGAAAAGCCCGGCCCCGGCCGCTTCCGCGAATTCACGCAATTCGATGCCGATACGGTGGGCTCCAATTCGCCTGCGGCGGACGCGGAACTGTTGATGATGGTCGCCGATACGCTGGATGCGTTGGGGTTGGGCGGCAACTACATTGTCAAGATCAACAGCCGCAAATTGCTCGACGGCATCCTCGAAGCCGCCGGCGTCGCTGAAGATCGCACCCGCCGCGGCATCGTCCTGCGCGCGCTCGACAAGCTTGATCGTCTGGGCGAGAGCGGTGTGGAAGCGCTCCTGGGCAAGGGCCGCAAAGACGAGTCCGGCGATTTCACCAAAGGCGCCGAACTCACTACCGATCAGATCAAGCGCGTCCTGACATTCGTCGCATCAAGCGCCGCCAACGACAACGCCGCACAGCTTTCGAACATTGAAAAGGCCGTTGCCGGAAGCGCTACCGGCGCATCTGGTGTTTCGGAACTCCGCGAGATCGCCGGCATCGTAGGGCGCAGTGGCTACGGCGCCGATCGCATCCGCATCGACACAGGCATTGTGCGCGGTCTCGATTACTACACCGGCCCCGTATTCGAAGCGCAACTTACGTTTCCCGTGACCAACGAAGATGGCGAAACAGTCGTCTTCGGCTCCGTCGCTGGCGGCGGACGTTACGACGATCTCGTGGCGCGCTTCACGGGACAACAGGTTCCGGCCACCGGCATTTCCATCGGCGTCAGCCGTCTGATCTCCGCCTTGAAAGATCGTGCGACCAACGTCGAGCCGCTGGTGGTCGTGCTGGCTGTCGACAAGGAAAACGTGGCCGACAGCTTCGCGATGGCGCGGGAGCTGCGCGCGTCCGGCATCCGCGCCGAAACCTATACCGGCAACAAGAAATTCGGCGATCAGCTCAAATATGCCGACAGGCGAGGGGCTGCCATCGCCGTCATCGAAGGCGGTGACGAACGGGCGAAAGGCGAAGTGCAGTTGAAGGATCTCGCTCTCGGCAGCGAACTTGCGAAGAACATCGAAAGCCGCGCCGAGTGGGTAAAGGATCGTGCGGCACAGATTTCGGTAAAGCGAAACGAGCTTGTCGCACAAGTGCGCAAGATGCTGGCGCGGAGCTGACGATGGCCGGATTTCCCACTTACGATTCCGTCGAGATCGAGGCGCTGGAAACACAGGCCGAAGCCATCCTCGGCGTGTTGAAGGCGCGGGGCTATGCTTGCGTCGAGCCGTCGGTGCTGCAGCCGGCCGAAATATTCCTCGATCGTTCCGGCGAGGAAATCCGCAGGCGCACATTCGTGCTCACCGATCCGTCCGGACGCGATCTCTGCTTGCGGCCCGATCTCACCATTCCCGTCTGCCGGATGCATGTCGAACGCGGCGGCAAATACCCCGCGCGCCTCTGCTACAACGGGCTGGCGTTCCGCCATCAGCCGGGAGAGCCGGATCGCCCGGCACAGTTCTATCAGGCCGGTGTGGAATTGCTGGGCGCGAAGGATCGCCGGGCAACCGACATCGAAGTCGCAAGCGTCGTCATCGAGGCGGTGCAAGCGGCCGGGCTTTCGCAGTTCGACATGAAGATCGGCGATCTGGGCCTGTTTTCGGCGTTGATCGACGCGCTGGATGTTCCGATGCAGTGGCGTGGGCGCCTGAAGCGCCACTTCTGGCGCGCAGGCTATTTCGAAGCGCTGCTGGAAAAGCTGTCGCGCGGTGGGGCAAGCGACGCACAACGCCTGCTTGCGCATCTCGGCAATCTCGAACTTGCGGATTCGCGTTCGGCGTTCGAAGGGCTGATGGATCTCCTGGGCGAAGCTCCGCATGGCGCACGTACCCGCGAGGAAATCGTGGAACGCCTTATGGAACAAGCGGCCGATGCCGCTTCCATCCGGCTTGATCCTGCCATCGCGCGGTTGATCGCGAATGTACTGAACGTTTCGGGGCCCGCACCCAAGGCGCTCGCCGAAATCCGCAAGCTGGTCAAAGCAGCGCGAGTCGATTTGAGCGAGCCGCTGGAGGCGATGGAAGCGCGCATGGCAGCGTTGAAGCCGCTCAACATCGATCCGTCGCGCGTCACTTTCGCGGCGCGGTTCGGGCGTAACATGGAATATTACACGGGCTTCGTGTTCGAGTTGTGGTCGCGCGACAAGGAAGGCGCAGTACAGATCGCGGGCGGCGGAAGATATGATCGTCTTCTTGAGAATTTCGGCGCGCCTGCCAACACACCCGCGATCGGCTGCGCCATCCGCACCGAGCGCGTGCTGGCCGCGCGCCGGGCGCAGAAGGGGCGAAAGTCATGAAAACACTGACGCTCGCCATTCCCTCGAAAGGACGTTTGCAGGAGCAGGTGCGCGATTATTTTCGCGATGCCGGTATTCCGCTAAAGCAGGCAGCAGGATCGCGCGGTTATCGCGCCACCCTTGAAGGGTTCTCGGCCATCGATGTGATGCTGCTGTCGGCATCGGAGATTGCGTCCGCGTTGGCCTCCGGTGAGGTCCATTTCGGTGTCACCGGTGAAGACCTGATCCGTGAGACGGCAAAAGACACACAGATTGTTCCCGTCATGCCGCTGGGTTTCGGGTTCGCGAATGTCGTCGTTGCGGTTCCGCAGGCATGGATCGACGTTTCCACCATGGCCGATCTCGACGACGTGTGCGCGGCGTTTTTCCAGCGTCACCGCAGGCGGTTGCGGATTGCCACGAAGTTCGTGAACTTGACGCGCGGTTTTTTTGCTGGTGCGGGGATTGTCGACTATCGCATTGTCGAAAGTGCGGGCGCCACCGAAGGCGCACCCGCCGCGGGAACGGCGGAAGCTATCGTCGATATCACCACCACCGGCGCCACCTTAGCTGCGAACGGTTTGAAGATTCTCGACGATGGCACGATCCTGGAAAGCCAGGCGCACCTTGCCGCTAGTCTCGCAGTTGCATGGAGCAAGGATGCGCGGGCCGCCGCCGAAGCTCTGCTGGCAAGATTGGCTGCTCGCGAACGCGCCAAGGCCTCGCACATTTTGCGTGTACGCATTTCGGACAAAATTGATGTCATTACGAAGCGGCTGGCGAAAGATGCCGATACCACCGTTCTCTCGCGCTCGACGGCCGGAGATTTCTCCCTTTTGTGTCCGCGCAAACGCCTGATGGATGCGGTGTCGTCCTTGCGGGCGCAGGGCTGCAAAAACGGCGTCACGGTCGAAGACGTGCAATATGTCTTCGAAGACGCCAATCCGATCTTCGCGCGGCTCGAGAATGCCCTTACTGGGGCGAAACAGGTCCGGCCTTGATATCAGGATCGTTGATGTGCTCTGCTTTCCAGCGCATCATCATCGCAATCCGGTTCCGCCCCGACGGATGATCGAAGAATATCCATTCTTCAAGCGGTGACGGATCGAGTTTGCGGTATTCGCTGAGTTTCAGAACGGATGTGGCGAACGCATCCGGTTCGCGCGTGGTGTTCACGCCGAACATGTCCGCCTGCGCTTCCTGCGTGCGAATGATCGTGTTGATGAACGGGGTTGCGAAGAAAAGATAAATCGTAAACGCGGCGTAGAGCACCGGCAGCCCTGCGGGATCGTCAATGGTGCGCACGTCCCAATTGCCGCCGAACAGTCCCGTAAGAAAGCGAAATGCACGATCGGCAAACCAGAAGCCGATGATGTAGATGATCGAAAGCCACAGCAGGTTGACCGCAACGTGGTTCATCACATAGTGGCCGATTTCGTGTCCGAGAATGGCTTTGGCTTCGCGCGGCGTTCCACGCTTGAGGAGGTTGTCAGTCACGGAAATCCGGGTGGTTCCGAAAAGGCCAGACACATTGGCCGAAATGCGGTCGGACTGGCGGGATGCATCGAACTCGTAGACGTCGGTTGCGGGCACCCCATTTGCGCGCGCCATGGAGAGGATTTGCTGCTTAACCGGGCCATCTGGCAGTGGTTTGTAGTGATTGAGGAGCGGTGCGAGAAACACCGGGTAGATCATCATAACGAAGGCGAGAAACGCGATCGTCAGCGCCGCACCCCAAATCCACCACGCCCGTTTGCTGGCGCGGATTCCAGCATAGAGCAATGTGACCAGAATCGTTGTGCCAATCAGCGATACCGCGAACTCTATTCCGAAGTCCCCCAACCATTGCCCGAAGTTCTGATTGGAAAGACCGTAAGCGTGCTCCCGAAAGAAGTTCTCGTAGGCGCTCAATGGGAAAGTGATGGCGGTGACCAGAATTATGAACATGATGAAATAGATGGGCACCTGCCAGAAACGCGAGCGTGTAAAATTCTGCGCTATTGTTCTCATCCGCGCCGAAATCTTGAGCCATAGCAGGAGGCCCATCACGACAAGCCCGTACAACGTATCGACGACGAGAAGGGCATAGCCTCCCTCGAAATAGGAATCCGAGCGTGCGCGCGCCGCGCCGCTGACGCGCGCCAGATATGCTTTGGTTGCCTTTTCGGGATTGAACGAAATCGGCTTGTAGGCCAGGGGGAGCTGGTGCACTTCGATGTCCGCCGTAGGTGCCGCAATGGGCGGGGCGCCAAGTTGGGCGTGTGCGACGGTGCAGAATGCGAGGCTGGCAAACGCCAGCAGCATCGCGCACATGAATGCTTTGTACATCTTCCGGCTCCCTCTTTGCGCGCTGAAGCGCGTCTTGGATGGCGGCTTCCCGTTGGCGAGTTCGCCGGTTATGTATGGGGCGAAATTGTGCCGCAAATTCGATGCCGGACCTGAAAGAACTATCGCGTCCCGACGGCGAAACCATCGCGTATATGGCGCGGGCTGGCAAGCATCCGGGCCTGGTTTGGCTAGGCGGTTTCAAGTCCGAAATGAGCGGGACCAAGGCTGAGGCAGTCGATGCGTGGGCGGCCCGGGTAGGCCAAGCATATTTGCGCTTCGATTATTTTGGACACGGCCGTTCCAGTGGCGATTTTCGCAAGGGAACAATCTCACGCTGGCGGGACGATACGCTCACGGTAATCGACCAGTTAACGGAGGGACCACAGATTTTGGTCGGCTCCAGCATGGGTGGATGGCTGGCATTGCTCGCGGCGAAAGCCCGGCCCCAAAGGGTGGCCGGCTTGCTGCTTATCGCGCCGGCCACAGATTTTACCGAAGCGCTGCTCTGGAAGCGCCTGCCGGAAGCGGTGCAGCGCCAGATTGTGGAAAAGGGCGAATGGCTGCGGCCGTCGGCCTACGATCCCGAGCCCTATCCGATTACCCGGGGATTGATCGAGGATGGGCGGGATCACCTGCTGATGAATGCAGCTATCAAATTGTCCTGCCCCGTCCGTATCCTCCAAGGCATGGAAGACCCGGACGTACCGTGGGAACATGCTTTAAAACTCACGCGCCTTATCGAGGGAGACGTGACGTTGACGCTCATCAAGCAGGGAGATCACCGTCTCTCGACACCTGAAAACCTCTTGCTCATAGAACGTGCCCTTGACGGTCTTATCGCGGATGTGACGAAATGAAATTTGCTGCGAGAAATTCTTGCCACCTTATTTTCGGTGTGCGCAAGGCGTACATCGCTTCGCTCTTTGTGCTCGTAGCGTGGCCCGCTTTGGCGCAAAGCGACACGTCGTTCTTCACCGATACCACTTTGAGCGGACCGGAGCGCTACAACCGATGTCTGGCGTTGGCGGCGAAAGACCCACAAGTCGCTTATGAAAAGTCCTCGGCTTGGCGCGCGCGCGGCGGCATGATGTATGCCGCCCATTGCGAAGCAGTGGCGTTGATCAACCTCAAGCGCTATGCCGAAGCCGCGCGCAAGCTCACAAACCTCGCAAATGACAAGTTCGATGCGGCAACGCGCGTGCAGATTTATATTCAGGCGGCCAATGCCTGGATGATGGCAGAACAGCCGGGCGAGGCATTGCCGCTTTTGTCAGACGCGCTGGAAATCTCTCCCGGCAATATGGATGCCTTGACCGATCGCGCTCGCGCCCGCGCAATGCATCGCGACTGGGCCGGAGCCGAAACGGATTTGACGGAAGCCTTGAGCAAAGACCCGACGCGTGTCGACCTGCTGGTGCTACGAGCGAGCGCCAGACACGCGATGGGCAAGAAGGACGAAGCACGGGCGGATATAGATCGTGCCCTCGATCTCGTGCCCGGCTACGCCGAAGCATTGGTCGAACGCGGCGGTATGAAACTCGAAGCGGGTGACAAAGCGGGCGCACAAGCCGATTGGGAAGCTGTCTTGAAAAAAGCCCCGGGCAGTGATGCAGCGCAATCGGCGCGTGCCCGGCTCGAAGCCATGGGCGTCAAGGCGCCAGGGTAGCGTTGCCCCATTCGTTCAGCACATCCGCGTCGCTTTCTGCGTTCGTGCGAGCGGGGGCCAGAGCTTTAACCCGAGAAGGTGCCAGTCGGAAGAGCGCCCAAATTGCCATTGCGCGAACCAGGGGGGAAGCATCGTCCAGCAAGGCTTCCGCTTCGGCCGCAAGCGCGGCATTGCCGGAATTACCAATGGCAATGAGCACATTGCGGACGAAGCGGTCGCGGCCGGTGCGTTTGACCGGAGAACGCCGGAAGAGAGTGCGGAAATTCGCATCGTCAAGCCGCGCAAGTTCAGCAAGCGGGGCGTCTTTGAGTTCTTCCCGCGCGTGAAATTTGTTTTCGCGTGCTGTCTGCGCAAATTTGTTCCACGGACAGACGGCGAGGCAATCGTCGCAGCCATAGATACGATTGCCCATCGTGGTCCGGAATTCGAGCGGGATATGCCCCTTATGTTCGATGGTGAGATAGGAGATGCAACGGCGTGCATCGAGTTGGTAGGGCGCGACAAATGCCTCGGTGGGGCAAATATCGAGACAGCGGTGACATTGTCCGCAATGATCCGCCTCGGGCGTATCGGCCGGCAGATCGAGCGTGGTGAAAATGGACCCGATGAACAGCCACGAACCGAAATCGCGTGACACAAGATTTGTATGTTTTCCCTGCCATCCCAATCCCGCTCGCTGGGCCAGCGGCTTTTCCATAACCGGTGCTGTGTCGATAAACACCTTCACCTCGGCCTTGAAGGTCTGGTGCATGAAGCCGGCAACGCGCTTAAGCTTTGCTTTCAGCACGTCGTGATAGTCATCGCCCAAGGCGTAGACCGAAATATTGCCAGTCTCCTTCTGCGCCAATTTGCCGAGGGGATTGTTTTCGGGACCATAGTTCGTGCCCAGAACGACAATGCTTTTTGCGTCGGGCCAAAGCGTTTTGGGATCGGCCCGGCGGGATGGATCGCGGGCGAGCCAGTCCATAGTTCCGTGCCGCCCCTCGGCCACGAATCTGTCCAGCAGCTCGACAGCATCCGGCGCGACGTCCGCCTTGGCGATCCGCACGACATCGAAGCCTTCGTCCTGCGCGCAGGCACGAATGGCTTTCGCGATGTCAGAAATCGAGTTCTGCATAATGCATGGCCGGTGGCTGGCCGGGAACGCGGTCGGCAAGCAGCGAACGGAACGACGGTCGCGATTTCATCCGAAGGTACCATTCGGCGGCAGGTGGAAAGTCTGCCCAGGGCACTTCGCCGAAATAGTCAAGCGCGGAGAGATGGGCGGCTACGGCAAGATCGGCCAATGAGCATTCCTTGCATGCGAGATAACCGCGACGTTCCGCATTCTCGCCAATCATTTCAAGGGTGTTCAACAACGTCTCGCGGCCCTGTCGAATGACGTTCATGTCGGGCGTGCGTCGGGCTGGCGCTCCCGTGAAACGTTGAGAGGCCTTCTCGTAAACGACCTTGCGTGTGACGTTTTCATGGAATGGCCCCATTGCCCAATCGAGAATACGCAAGGCCTCTGCGCGAACGCCTGCATCTTCGGGCGCCATGGGGTGGTCGGGATAAGTCCCTTCGAGGTGGTCCACGATGGCCCAGACGCCCTCGCACACCGTGCCGTCGAGATCGACAAAGACCGGCAGATGCGCTGTCGCGTCATCGGGTGCCGCCAGGTCGCAGACAAGGCGCTTCTCTCCGATCACCAACCGGACAAACCGGGACGGGGGAGACAGCAAGAGGTGGGTTAAGCGGCGCATCGCGGCTGATCTATAATAAAGAAGGGCTGGCTCCTAGTGCTTGACGCACACATCCAGGCCATCCCTGTGCACCATCGCAAGGCGCCCCCTCAAAATGGCCGTTCGCCGCGCCACGTAAGGTCCCGGGTGCTTGGCGTTCCAATCGTCGGGATCGGGCAAAATGGCCGCCAACCGGGCTGATTGGGTCGGGGAGAGATGCTCGGCCGATATATGGAAGTAGGCTTGAGAAGCCGCTTCGGCCCCATAGTTTCCATGCCCCCAATCCACGAGGTTGAGATAGGCGGTGAGAATGCGCTTCTTGGGCCAGAGGGCCTCCATCAGCACCGTGAGATAGGCTTCGGCCCCCTTTCGAATCCAACTGCGCACAGGAACCAGGAAGAGGCTTCTTGCCGCTTGCTGACTGATCGTGCTGGCCCCGCGCAGGCGGCGGCCGCGCTCGTGTTCCTTGACGGCCTTGTCGATGGAAACCCAATCAAATCCGTTGTGGCTGCAGAAGCGTTGGTCCTCGGCGGCGATCACGGCGGATGAAAGCGACGGCGCGATTTCATCGAAATCCCGCCACGCGTAATTCGCGCCCTCGCCGGAGAGAATGCTCCATATCATTTGCGGTGTGCCCGGAACCGGGACGAAGCGGAATATCACGATCAGAGCGGCCGGCATGACGAATACGATGCCGAAGACGATCGAAATCCAGCGCTTGATGCGCCCCGCCGATTTCCGCGGACGTACCCTCGACGCCATGCGTGCATCCATCCGGTGTGGCCCCAACCGATTCGCACTTTATTGTATATCGCGAAAGGCACGTCCCCGGCGGCGCTCGCACGTCAGGCCCGCACCGCTGGAGGCTCGTCGTAAAGCGGATGCGGCAAACGCGAGACCATTTCCTTCGGCACAACTTGCCAGAACCGGCCGAGTTCGCCTTCCCAATGGGTGAGCAATTCGGCCGCGAAGGCCGAGCCGGTTTCGTGGCAGTGTTCTTCGATCAGCGTGTGCAGCACGCCTTGCCAATGACGGCCCGTCACACGTTGCCAGAGCACGCTATCGGGATTGAGGTGGCTTTCGAACAGACCGTCCGCGTCATAGACAAACGCCATGCCGCCGGTCATGCCAGCCGCGAAATTGTCGCCGATGGCGCCCAGGATAACGGCGGTACCGCCCGTCATATACTCGCAGCCGTTTGAGCCGCAGCCTTCGATGACGGCGGTGGCGCCGGAATTGCGGACAGCGAAGCGTTCGCCTGCCTGACCTGCCGCGAACAGTTTGCCCGCGGTTGCACCGTAAAGAACGGTGTTGCCGATGATCGTGTTGTCGCGTGCCGTGAAATGAGCGGATGGCGTGGGGCGCAACGCAATGGTAGCGCCGGACAGGCCTTTGCCGACATAGTCGTTGGCGTCACCCAGAACTTCGATCTTCAGGCCTTGCACGGCAAATGCGCCCAACGATTGGCCGCAGGAACCGCGCAGCTTGAGCGTCAATTGGCCGGGCGGCAATCCGTTCATGCCCCATTTGCGCACGATGCGCGAAGACATGCGTGTGCCGATGGAGCGCAACGTGTTACGCACATTGTAAGTAAGCTGCATCTTCTCGCCATGATCGAGCAACGCTGTCGCGTCCTTCTCGATCTGCGCATCGAGCGTGTCGGGAACTTCGTTGCGACCCTTCTGCGTGGAATAGCGCGCATAATTGCCCGGATCGGCTTGCACCAGGAGAGGGTTGAGATCGAGGTCGTCCAGTTCCTCGGAGCCGCGGCTCATCTGGTAAAGAAGGTCGGTACGGCCGATAACTTCTTCCAATTTCCGGAAGCCAAGGGATGCCAGGATTTCGCGGACTTCCTCGGCTACGAAGCTGAAGAGGTTGACGACCTTCTCCGGTGTGCCGGTGAATTTCGCGCGCAACGCTTCGTTCTGCGTGCAAACACCGACCGGGCAGGTGTTGGAATGGCATTGGCGCACCATAATGCAGCCCATGGCCACGAGCGCGGCAGTGCCGATGCCGAATTCCTCGGCACCCATCATCGCCGCCATCACCACGTCGCGGCCGGTGCGGATACCTCCGTCGGTGCGGAGCACGACACGGTGGCGGAGGTTGTTGAGCGTCAAAACCTGATTGGTTTCGGTGAGGCCCATCTCCCACGGCGCACCGGCGTATTTGATCGAAGTCTGCGGCGATGCGCCGGTGCCGCCACTATGCCCGGCAATGAGGATGACGTCGGCTTTCGCCTTGGCGACGCCTGCCGCGATGGTGCCGATGCCGCTCGCCGACACGAGCTTCACGCAGACGCGCGCTTCGGGGTTGATCTGCTTGAGATCGTAGATCAGTTGTGCGAGGTCTTCGATCGAATAGATGTCGTGATGCGGCGGCGGTGAGATCAGCATCACGCCGGGCGTGGCGTGACGCAGCTTGGCGATCATCTCCGTCACCTTGAAGCCGGGCAGTTGTCCGCCTTCGCCGGGCTTTGCACCTTGCGCGACTTTGATTTCCAATTCGCGGCATTGGTTGAGATATTCGGCGGTCACGCCGAAGCGGCCGCTCGCCACCTGCTTGATCGCGGAATTGGGATTGTCGCCGTTCGGTTTCGGCTTGAAGCGCGCGGGATCTTCACCGCCTTCGCCTGAGTCGGATTTGGCGCCGATGCGGTTCATCGCGATGTTGAGGACTTCGTGCGCTTCTGGGCCCAGCGCGCCGAGACTCATGCCGGGTGTCACGAAGCGCTTGCGGATTTCGGTGATGGATTCGACGTCTTCCAGCGGCACAGGCGTTGTGCCGGTTTTGAAGGTCATCAGGTGACGCAGCGAAACGGGCGGCAGCGCCCAGACGCCGTCGGAATATCTCTTGTAGGTCGTGTAGGAGTCGCTGGCGACCGCGCTCTGCAGAAGATGAATCAGATGCGCGCTGTGGCCGTGCGTCTCGCCGCCGATGCGGGCTTTGTAGAAGCCGCCGAGGGGCAGGGCGATCACATCTTCGTCGAAGGCGCGGGCGTGCAGACGCGCGGTGCGTGCCGCAATGCCCGAAAGGCCAATACCGGAAATGCGGCTCTGCATACCGGGGAAAATCTGGGCGACCATCGAGCGTGAGAGGCCGACGGCTTCGAACAGGTATGCGCCGCGATAAGACGAGATCACCGCAATGCCCATCTTGGAAATGATCTTGAGCAAGCCGGCGCTGACCGCATCCAGATAGCGCTTGACGCAATCGCCCAACGGAACATTGCCGAACAATCCGCGCGCGTGGCGATCCGCAATGCAGTCTTGCGCGAGATAGGCGTTCACCGTCGTCGCGCCCACGCCGATCAGAACGGCGAAGTAATGCGTGTCGAGACATTCCGCCGAACGCACATTGATGGAGGTGTAGCTGCGCAAGCCCTGATGCAGCAGGTGCGAGTGGACCGCGCCGGTTGCCAGCACCATCGGCATCGCAGCCATGTCGGTGCTTATGCGTTCGTCGGTGAGGATCAGGTGGCTGTAGCCCTGGCGTACCGCGTCTTCGGCTTCGGCGCGGATTCGGTCCAAGGCGCGGGCGAGAGCGCCTTCCTTCGGCTTTCCGTCGTGAACTTCGAAGACGCAATTGATCTCGAAAAAATGTCCTTCGAGATGCTGCTTCAGGCGCTGGTACATGCCGGTGGACAACACCGGGCTTTCCAGCACGAACACTTCGGTCTGGCTTTCGTCCTGCGCGAGCACGTTACCGAGGTTGCGGAAGCGCGTTTTCAGACTCATCACCCGTTCCTCGCGCAACGGGTCTATCGGCGGATTGGTGACCTGGCTGAAATTCTGCCGGAAATAATGCGACAGCGGGCGGTATTTTTCGGAGAGCACTGCGAGCGGCGTGTCGTCGCCCATGGAGCCGATGGCTTCCTTGCCGTCTTCCACCATCGGGTGGAGGATCAGTTCGAGATCCTCGATGCTGAAACCCGCCGCGGTCTGGCGCTTGCGCAATTGTTCCTTGTCGAAGATGCGCGGTTCGTCGCCGGGGCCGATGATGGGTTCCAGTTCGACGATGTTCTTCGTCCATTCCTCGTAAGGGTATTCGCCCGCCAGCTTGTCCTTGATCGCGCGATCTTCGTAGAAGCGGCCTTCTTCGAGATCGAGCGCAATCATCTGGCCCGGTCCTACGCGGCCCTTGCGGACGACGCGGCTTTCGTTGAGCACGACCATGCCCGTTTCGGAACCGACAAACAGCAAGCCGTCTTCGGTCACCGCGTAGCGTTGCGGGCGCAATCCGTTGCGATCCATGCCCGCGATCACCCAGCGGCCATCGGTGGCGGCCAGCGCTGCCGGGCCATCCCACGGTTCCATCACGGCGTTCGCATAGGCGTACATCGCGCGGTGTGAATCCGGCATGGTCGATGCCTTCTTCGACCATGCTTCCGGCACGAGAATGGTCTTGGCGAGAGGTGCTGTGCGGCCCGCGCGCACCAGCACTTCGAACACGGCGTCGAGTGCCGCCGAGTCCGAGCCGCCGGGCTGGATGATGGGTTTAATGTCGTCGCCCGCTTCGCCGAAAAGCTGGGACGCCATCTTGAACTCGTGGTTCTTCATCCAGTTGATGTTGCCCTTCAGCGTGTTGATTTCGCCGTTGTGGGCAAGCATGCGGAAGGGCTGCGCCAGACGCCATGTGGGAAAAGTGTTGGTGGAATAACGCTGATGAAAGATTGTGAACGCCGAAACGAAACGCTCGTCGTTGAGGTCGGGATAGAATTCGCTCAAATGCTCGGCCAGGAACATGCCCTTGTAGATCAGGGAACGCGACGACAGCGAGCAAATGTAGAAATCCTGAATCGATGCCTCGCGCACGCGCTTTTCGATGCGGCGGCGGCAGAGATAAAGGCGGCGGTCGAGGGTTTCCAAATCCATCTCGTCACCGACATCGAACATGATCTGTTCGATTTCCGGGCGGGTGGCGTTGGCTTTGTCGCCAATGACCGAAAGGTTTATCGGCACCTGACGCCAGCCATAAAGATAGAAACCGATCCGCAGAATTTCGGATTCGACGATGGTGCGGCAGGTTTCCTGTGCCGCGTAATCTGTGCGCGGCAGGAATATCTGGCCCACCGCGATGCGGCCCGAGCGCAGCTTGTGGCCGGTCTGTTCCACCGCTGCGCGGAAGAATTCCTGCGGCACTTGCAGATGTACGCCGCAGCCGTCGCCGGTCTTGCCGTCGGCATCGACGGCGCCGCGATGATAGACGGCTTTCAGCGCATCGATGGCACGCGCCACGACTTCGCGGCGCGGCTTGCCGTCGAGCGCGGCCACGAAGCCTACGCCGCAGGCGTCGTGTTCCTGATCCGGCGAATAGAGATGCGCCTCTTCCAACTTTTTTGCGTTGGCGCGGTAGCGGGCGATTTCCTGTTCGGCGTTGCTCATGGCCATCACTCCGCTGCCAGCGCGACTTGCGCTTTTGCTTGCAGATAGGTGTGGATCGAGGCCGCCGCATCGCGGCCGTCGCGGATGGCCCAGACGACGAGCGACGCGCCGCGCACGATGTCGCCTGCGGCGAACACGCCGTCGAGACTGCTCATCATGGTGGATGGCTTGACGCGGATCGTTCCCCATTTGGAGATGGCGAGATCGGGCGTCTTGAAGATGGTGGGCAGGTCTTCGGGATCGAAGCCCAGCGCTTTGATGACGAGATCGGCCTTGAGCGAAAAATCCGCACCCTTCACTTCTTCAGGCGCCTTGCGGCCGGACGCATCGGGCATCCCCAGCCGCATGCGCGCGATGCGCACACCGCCGACATTTTCGCGGCCGAGGAAGCCCTTCGGCAGGGTGAGCCATTCGAAGACAACGCCTTCTTCTTCGGCATTGGCCACTTCGCGCAAGCTGCCCGGCATGTTCTCGCGGTCGCGGCGATAGATACAGGAGACGGACTTCGCGCCCTGACGCATCGCGGTGCGCACGCAGTCCATCGCCGTGTCGCCGCCGCCGATGACGGCGACGTGCTTGTTGTCCGCGTTCAGCGTTCCGTTGTCGAATTCGGGAACGCTGTCGCCCAGCCCCTTGCGGTTGGAGGCGATCAGATAGTCGAGCGCGGGCACGATACGGCCAAGGCCCGAACCCGGCGCCTCGATCTCGCGTGGCTTATAGACTCCGGTTGCGATCAACACGGCATCATGCCTGCCGCGCAATTGTTCGAAGCTGGCGTCACGGCCGATCTCGAAATTCAGCTTGAACCGGATGCCGCCATCGGCAAGCCGCTTCACGCGGCGTTCGACGACTTCCTTTTCCAGCTTGAAATTCGGGATGCCGTAGATCAGCAGGCCGCCCGCGCGATCGTGCCTGTCGTATATGGTGACGTGATAGCCCTTGCGCCGCAGTTCTTCCGCCGCCGCGAGACCGGCGGGGCCTGCGCCCACAATGCCGACGCTCTGGCCGCGGTCGCGTCCGGGTTTCAGCGGTTTGACCCAGCCGCGCTGCCAGGCCGTGTCGGTGATGTATTTTTCGACCGCGCCGATGGTGACGGTGCCGTGGCCGGATTGTTCGATGACGCAGTTGCCTTCGCACAGCCGGTCCTGCGGGCAGATGCGGCCGCAGACTTCGGGCATGTTGTTGGTGGCTTGCGAGAGTTCGTAAGCCTCTTCCAGCCGGCCCTCCGCGGTAAGCTTCAGCCAGTCGGGGATGTTGTTCGAGAGCGGGCAATGCACCTGGCAGAAGGGCACGCCGCATTGCGAACAGCGCGAGGCTTGCTGGGCGGCCTTGGCGGCGATGAATTCGGCATAGATCTCGTGGAAGTCGTGGGCGCGCTCCGCCGAAGGCCGCTTTTCAGGCGGCTCCTGCTCCAAAGACACAAAGCGCAACATCTTCTCGGCCACGGCCGGACAACTCCACGAAAAGAGGGACGATTCCCGTCATGACGACTCTATAACCTAGGAAATTTGTCCAAATCCAGAAGAATCTTCAACTTACGACAATATTACTGTCTATAAATATTGACTTGTCCGATAGTCCTAGAACACCTAACAAAGGTCGGAGGTATAAAAGACATAATTATTGTCCTTTTGTGGAATTTCTCCTTTGTTGAAAGCGTGTTAGGCAGGTGCGGAGCTGATTTGGAGCGGGAATTCCCATGCACGATGCCGTGGTCGCTGTGCTTCTGGGCATCGTCGAGGGACTGACCGAGTTTTTGCCGGTTTCTTCCACGGCGCATCTGCTGATCGCGCAGGAACTGCTCGGTTTCCACCCGAAGGGGGAGGTGTTCCCCATTGTCATCCAGTTCGGCGCGATCCTTTCGGTGGTTGTCGTCTATTGGCAGCGGTTCTGGAGCGCGGCTGTTGGCCTGCCGAAAAGCAACGAGGCACGGCACTTCGCGCTTTCGATCATCATCGCGTTCCTGCCCGCAGCAGTGATCGGCGCTGCGGCCCACAGCTTCATCAAGAACGTATTATTCCGCGAAGACATCGCGCCGATGGTGATTGCGGCGACGCTGATCCTGGGCGGCATTTTCATTCTCTTGTTCGAAAGGCTCTCGCCAAAGCCTCGATACTTCGATGGGGACCGGCTGCCTTATTCAAAGGCGCTCCAGATCGGCATCTGTCAGGTGCTTGCAATCATTCCCGGTGTGTCGCGTTCGGGGGCAACCATCCTGGGTGGCGAATTGTTGGGCGTGGAGCGCAAGGCGGCGGCGCTTTTCACATTTTATCTCGCGGTGCCGACAATGCTTGGCGCGACGGTATTCGATATCTACAAGAATCGGCATGAACTCGATGCGGGCGCAGGCATCGAGATCGCTATCGGTTTTGTGGTGTCGTTTGTCGTGGCTTATTTCGTCGTGAAGACGTTCATCGACTTCATCGGGCGCTACGGCCTGAAACCCTTCGGCTGGTATCGGATCGCCGCGGGCCTCGCGATCATTGCGGTTTTGACGCTGCGATAAGCTTTTCGTCGGGCAGTTTGGCGTATTGGCCTTCGCGGCGAAAACGCCAGAGATATTGCGGCACGATGGCTTCCACCGAATCCGGCGCGATGCCGAGATCGGCGAAGGTTTTCGCATCCGGCGAAACCACGTCGTCCACTTTCGAGAACTTCACCAGATCGCGCGTCAGCGGCGAACCGGGAATGAGGCCGAACAGCGTGGCTTGCAGCATCATCAGCGGATAGGGCACGGAAACCAGCAGCCGCTTGCGGTGGGTTTCGCGCAGGATCAGTTCCATCATCTCGCGGAAGGTATAGATGCGCGGGCCGCCGAGTTCGTAGGTCTGGCCGTGCGTGGTGGGGTCTTCGAGGCATTTCTGGATCGCGAGCGCCACATCGCCCGCGAACACCGGTTGGAGTTTCGTGTGACCGCCGCCGGGCAGCAGCAGGGCAGGGAAGTAGCGCGCCATCGAAGCGAACTGATTGAAGAACTTGTCTTCGGGTCCGAAGATCGCGGACGGACGCAGGATGGGTGCGCCGGGGAATATCTCGCGCACGGCGCGTTCGCCTTCGGCCTTGGAACGCGCATAGCCGGAGTCCGCATTCGGGTCGGCGCCGATGGCCGAGACATGCACCAGCGTTTGCACGCCAGCTTCCTTGGCCAAATGCGCGATCCGTGCGGCGGCGGCGACATGCACATCGTCGAAACTTTGTCCGCGCTGGTAGAGCGCGCCCACCAGATTGACAGCGGCGTGGGCGCCTTTCAGTGCGGCGCGAACGGCGTCTTCATTGCGCACATCGGCCTTGCAAAGCTGGATCTGGCCCACATGGCCCATCGAGACGAGATAGCCCGACGTGCTCGGCCGCCGCACGCCGACGCGCAAGCGGTAGCCCGCCCTGGCCAGTGCCCGCATCGTGTAACGGCCCACAAGGCCCGCGCCGCCGAAAATCGTGATGAGCGTGTCTTTGGTCATGTCGTCCTGCCTGCCAAGTGCCGCTTCTTACTGCAAAGAGGCGGAAAGAAAAGGCTTATTCCGTCACATATTTCCGTTCGCCGGTCTTGGGATCGAGATAGACGGTCACGGCCTTTCCCGTCTCGTCGTCGATGAAGCGTTCCGATGTCGCCACCCAGCCGCTGCCGGGGCGGCCGGCTTCCAGCGGCTTGTATCTGTAACGCTCATAGATGGTGCCGATCACCACGAGTGCGCCCCAGAACGCGAAGATCGCGGCGGGCGGAAATGCGTGAACGGCGAGTGCGAAAAGACCCGCCAGGAATCCTATGGCGCCAAACGCGAGGACGAGGGCGCGCAGCATGGTTCAGGCCTCCGGCTCCACGATGACGGCCGTGCCATAGGCCACGATCTCGCTCATGGACTGGCCGATTTCCGAAGAATCGAAGCGCATCATCACCACGGCGTTGGCGCCCATCACGGTCGCGTTGCGCACCATGCGGTCGAGCGCCTGTTTGCGGGTTTCTTCCAGAAGCTGCGTGTATTCGTGGATCTCGCCGCCGACGATCGAGCGCAGGCCCGCCACGATGTTGCCGCCGATGCCGCGCGAACGCACGACGAGGCCGAACACCTGGCCCAGCGTTTGTTTTGTCCTGTATCCCGCAACCTTTTCCGTCGTCGCCACCAGCATGATCGCCCTCCGTCAAGCTTTGGTTTGAATGCGTTCCATGATCTTGGAAAGTTTTTCGCCGAGATGCTTGTCGGCTGCGCGTTCGAGCGCGTGACCGACTTCGGCATCGACGATCTGCAACGTCATGGGGCGCAACTGCCAGATCAACTCCGCAAGCCGCGGCACTTCCTCCGGCGGCGGCAGTGCGTCCTTTCCATAGCGGTCGAATATATACTTGGTCACAAGCTCCATCAGCTTGCCCGCAACCTCTTCGGAATGCGCACGCAATTCGGCGACGATTTTCGTCAGCTCCTGAAGCGGCACGCCTTCCCGGGCGAGCAGCGCACCGGCCTGAACCAGCTTCATGCTGGAGGCATAAATCGTGTCGCCTTCGATCCGCACGATGCCGTTTTTGAGTACGTCGGCGAGAGCTTCCGGCGTCATCGAGTCGCCGAACATTTCGAAATACTTTTCCTTCGGGATAACCGCTTCCGGCTCGCTCGACCAGGGGCTGGTGATCGCGGCTTCCAGGCCGAGCAGCTTGGAAATGTCGTGCCCGCCTTCCCAGGCGCCGATCAGCTCCGCCACATTGGCGAGCGAATAGCCGCGCTCGAGCAAGGGGGAGATGAGCCTGAGCCGGGCCAGATGGGAGCTGCCGTAAATCCCTACACGGCCACGCTTTTCGGGTGGGGGGAGCAAGCCCTTTTCTTGATAGGCGCGGATGTTGCGGACGGTGGTGCCGGCTTCACGCGCCAATTCGTCGATGGTGAATTCTTGGACTTCCGAAGGGCTGCTCATGGCGGTTGTTCTTGACGGGGAGATGTCTCAACACTATACAATGTGCCATTGAACAATGGCGAGATAATCGAGGGCACCAGATGACCACGGCGACCATGACTGCTTCGTGGACCGACGGCAAACGCTATTGGTGGCTGCTCAGTCCGGCGCTGCCGCTTCTGGTGCTGATGGGGCTTATCAATTTCCATATCAATGGGGCTGTCTTCGGCGCCTGGGGTACGCCCATCATTGTCTATCTGGTCGTGCCGTTTCTCGATCTCCTGATCGGCGCCGATAAGACCAACCCGCCGGATGCGGCCATCGCCGATCTGGAACGCGACCGTTATTATCGCTGGATCGTCTACGCCTACATTCCGATCCAGTACGGCGTGACGATCTATGGCGCATGGTTGGCGGTGCAACCCACCACGGGCTGGGTCGCCTTCACAGGCCTGATCTTCAGCGTCGGCATGATCAACGGCATCGGCATCAACACCGCACATGAACTGGGCCACAAGCGCGAGAATCTGGAGCGCTGGCTTTCGCGCATCACACTCGCGCCAGTGGCGTATGGACATTTCTTCGTCGAACACAATCGCGGCCATCACCGCAACGTGGCAACGCCGGAAGATCCGGCAAGCTCGCGGATGGGCGAAAGCTTCTGGGCGTTCCTGCCGCGCACGATGATCGGTTCGGTGAGGTCTGCGTGGTCGCTGGAGCGAGAGCGTCTTTCGCGGCGCGGCCATGGCGCGTGGCATTGGGACAATGAAAATCTGCAATCCTGGGCGATGACGGCTCTGTTGTTCGGAGCGCTTGCGATCTGGCTGGGGCCGAAGGTTTTGCCGTTCCTGTTTGTTCAAGCTTTCTACGGCGCGTCGCTGCTCGAAGTCGTGAACTACATCGAGCACTACGGCCTGTTGCGTCAGAAGGATGCGAACGGCCGCTATGTCCGCTGCGAGCCGGAGCATTCGTGGAACAACAACCACATCATGTCGAATGTGTTTCTGTATCAGCTGCAGCGGCATTCCGATCACCACGCCAATCCCATGCGGCGGTTCCAGGCGCTGCGCCATTTCGAGAACAGCCCGCAACTGCCGGTGGGATATGCGGGGATGCTGCTGCCCGCCTATTTCCCCTTCTTCTGGTATCGCCTGATGGATAAGCGCGTCATCGCGCATTACAAAGGCGATCTCACCAAAGCCAACCTGCAGCCGTCGCGCCGCGAGAAATTGCTGCGCCGCTACGCGAGTGCCTGATATGGCCTGCTACGCCTGCCCCGAATGCGGTTTCGTCTATGACGAGGCGAACGGAATGGCGCGGGAAGGCTTCGCACCCGGCACGAAATGGAGCGAGATTCCCGACAACTGGGCTTGCCCCGATTGCGCCGTGCGCGACAAGATCGATTTCGTTCCCGCAAGCCAGGGAGAGACGCGATGAACGCCGAGACCGGTTTCAAGCTTCGCGAGGATATCGAACCCCGCAATCTCCATTTCGGCTTCGACAAGTCGCTGCCGGAATATTGGCACGGCGGCAATCCCGTCATCAGTTCCTATTACGACGCGCTGTCGCTGACCTTCCCGGAAGGCGAGCGTTTCTTCATCGACAGCGTGAAGAATTATGCGCGCGAGATCAAAGACCCTGTGCTGAAACGCCAGGTACGCGCCTTCACGACACAGGAAGCCATCCATTCGCGCGAGCATGACGCCTATAACGCGCTGCTGGCCGAGCGCGGCATTCCGGTCCACAAATTCGACAAGATGATCAAGTCGGTGACACGGCTTGCGCGCAAATATCTGCCGCATCGCGGGCAACTGGCCGCTACCTGCGGCTATGAGCATTTCACCGCGCTGTTCGCCGAACATGCGCTGGCCGATCCGCGCGTGATCCAGGATGCGCACCCCTTCTATCGCGACATGTGGCGCTGGCACGCGATGGAAGAGGAAGAGCACAAGGCCGTCGCCTTCGACGTCTACAAGGCGATGAATCCCGGCCTGCGCGGCTATCTCGTTCGTTGCATCGCCATGGTCATCGTGACGCTGGATTTCATCTCGATGAGCACGTTCCTGCCGATGTGGCTCCTCTGGCACCGGGGCGAACTGTTCAACCTGCGCGGCTGGGCCCGGTCGTTCTGGTATCACTGGGTGGCGCCGGGTGTGTGGCGGCATGTGCTGATGGGCATTCCGGGCTATTTCAGCCCGACCTTCCATCCCTCCAAACGTCGCGTGAAACCCCAGGTTCTGGCCTGGCGGGAGCACTATCTGGCGACCCAGAACCGCACCCCGGACATGGAAGGCTCGATCTTCGCGGCAGGCTGATCTTCCTTTGTTGACAGCCCCTTGGCGGCCCCATACACATCCGCCCCCTAAAGTGCCCAGATGGCGGAATTGGTAGACGCACTAGTTTCAGGTACTAGCGCTTCACGGCGTGGAGGTTCGAGTCCTCTTCTGGGCACCATTCGCTAGCAAAGCGATCCGCTTTCAAAAATTCACACAGTGGCGGGTTGCACCCTCAACAGAATCCGATTGAGCGGACGTGGCAGACTGCGCGCTGTGCCGTGCGCCGGAAAGTGGTGTTGGATGCGTTCGATATGATCGCGTCCTGCGCGGTGGGGGCTGAGGCTCCCGCCGGTGCCACCAAATCGGACGCGAAGCGTTGTTGTCTTCGTTGAACGGAAATGCGGAGGACGTCATGGCCAGGAAATATTCGCGCAGCGCCGGCAAGGATGTCGAAAGCGCGATGCGGCGAAAGAAGAAAGGCAAGCTGAAGCGCGGCAAGGGCGGACGCGGCGGCACGGTCAAAAGCCGCAAACAGGCGATTGCCATCGGTCTGTCCGAGGCACGCAAGAAGGGAAAGAAGGTGCCCAAGCGCAAGAAGGGCGCCCGCAAGACGAAGCGCAAATCGCGCAGAAGCTGATGCGAAAGACGCAAACCGTCCTTAGCTCAAACGACTTAGTGCGGTTGTGCCGCAGTTTTTTCGTCAGGGGACGGAGGGTCGGCTCTCCGTGTCCTGTTTCCGTGCATTCCAAGAATTATCCAATATTCCCAAACCTCTACATGGCGCGGGCACCCCGAAGGCCGCGCGGGCGCCGATAGCGTAAAGATTGGCCCGTCCTGGTTGGCCAAAATGGGACGGGAGTTGGAAACGCATGGGAATCATATGCTTAGATGACTATCTGCACACGCATCGAGGCGCGACTCCGTCGGTGTGGTAAAATCCCAATATTTTCAAAGACAAGGTTACGATGGTGGGCTGTTTCCGTTGCCACCTTTTGCACCCCCCTGTTACATTGAACACTAAGGTTCGAGGCAAATCTCGGCGACGTTAACGGGCTGTTGGGGTAAATTTGGTGGGCACGCAATCGGGCCGCCGCGTATGCGTATTGCGCTGCGTTTCAGCGGTCGTGTCCTGCTGCCTTCTGTCATCGCAGGCGTTGGCGCAGACTGTCGTTCTTCCCGGCGCGGTGCAACCCGGACACGATCGTCCGGTGCCGGAAGCGCAATCCGTTCCCGATGTCGACTTCAGCGTGGAAGCGCCGCACCGTTCGGCAGTGCCGCGTGCTGTCGACGAGATCAGGTTCAAGGTCGCCGGTATTCGCGTCGAAGGTGCCGTGACGCTGCGGCCGGAAAGTTTTCGACCCCTGTATGAGAAGTTAATCGGAAAAGAAGTTTCGCTGGGCGACATCTTCGACGTCGCCGACGGAATCGAGAAGCAGTATCGCGCGGCCGGGTATCTGCTCGTGCGTGCCTATGTTCCGCCGCAGCATGTGAACGACGGCATATTCACCATCCGCGTGGTCGAAGGATTCGTGAACAACACTTCGGTGGAAGGTGCCAACGCGCGCACGCAAAGTCTGGTCAAGGCCTATCTCGATCCCGTCGTTCGCGAAAAGCCGCTGCGCAGCGCGACCATCGAACGATCGCTGTTGTTGGCCAACAATATTCCCGGCGTAACCGCAACAGGGGTGTTGAGCCCATCGCCGGATGTCGCGGGCGCGGCCAATCTCGCGGTCACCGTCGCCCAGCCCTCGCTCAGCGGCGTGCTGTCGACGATGAATCGGGGATCGCAATTTACGGGCGTCTGGACCGTCAGCGGCACGGCCGCGTATCGCGGATTGCTCGGCCCGGATGAACTCAACGCCGCTGTCACCATGGCGCCGTTCGATCTGCACAAGCAGCTCGCGGGTCAGTTGCGCTATGTTTCCGCCATCGGCGATGACGGTTTGAGCGGAACGCTTCTTGGCGCGGTATCGCATGGCGCCCCGGGCGGCTCGCTTGGCCCGGCCGAAATCCGCACCGACAGCTGGGCGGTGGGGCCGCGCCTTACCTATCCGCTGGTGCGCACGCGGGCCGATACGCTGACACTCGACGGCGGGGTGACGTTCCAGGATGCGAAAGTGGAAATCCTCGGCATCGGCATCAACCACGACACCTGGCGCGTGGCAGACATCAGTCTGGGTTACGCGAGCCGCGATCTTCTCGGCGGCAATTTCAGCAGCACGCTGGACCTTTCGCAGGGATTGCCGATCCTCGGCGCGTCGCCCAATCATTCGCCCGACCTTTCGCTCGCAGGCCGGACCGTCTTCACCAAGGTTGTGTGGAGCGGGCGTTACAGCAAGGCACTGGGAAGCAATGTCAGCTTTGCGCTGGCAAGCAGCGCACAACATTCATTTCAACCGCTGATAACGGGCGAACAAATCTTGTTCGGCGGCACGCAGATTGGGCGCGGTTACGAGCCCGGTGCGATTTCGGGCGACAGCGGGCTGGCGGGATCGTTCGAACTTCGATATGACACGCGCCTGACCGACATCGCGGCGAAGAATTTCGAACCTTACGCTTTCTTCGACGTGGCAAAGGTGTGGAACAAGGATCGCCCGCCGACGGCGGGGCTTCCGCTGGAAGATGCCTCCATCGCGTCGACGGGCATCGGTCTGAGGTTCTGGTTTCCCTACAGCATCTATCTGGCCGTTGAGGGCGCGCGCACGCTGCGCGCCGTTCCGGGCAGCGACAACGGCAGGAAAGCGAGCAAGGCGCTTGTCGATCTTGCGATAGCATTTTGACCGGGAGCGCCAACATGAGGCGGGCGACATCGGGATTGCTGAAGGGAAGGCTGCTGGCGACGAGCGCGCTGGTCGCCACGGCACTGCTTGTTTCGCCCGTCGCGCGGGCGGGCGGGCCGAGCGGCGGATCGGTGGCCGTCGGCAGCGCCACGATCTCGACGCCGAACGCCAACAAGACCGTCGTCGACCAGTCGAGCAACAAGGCGCTGATCAACTGGAACAGCTTCTCGATTCCCAACGGATCGTCGGTCGTCTTCAACCAGCCGACGGCCAATTCGCTGACGGTCAACCGCGTGACCGGACCCAGCGCATCGTTCATTGACGGGCAGATGCTGGCGAACGGCAACATCTGGCTGCTCAATTCCAACGGCGTGATGTTCGGCCACGGCGCGCAGGTGAATGTGGGCGGATTGCTGGCGACGACATCCGACATCACGGACGACGATTTCCGCAAAGGCCGTTATCGCTTCACCAAGCCGTCGGCCAATGCCGACGCGGCGGTGGTGAACCAGGGCACCATCACCGCGGCCAAGGGCGGGTCTGTGGTTCTTTCCGCGACGCAGGTTTCCAACGAAGGCGTGATACGGGCGGATCTCGGTAGCGTTGTTCTGGGCGGCGCGCGCACCTTCACGGTGGACCTCGATGGCGACAACCTGATCCGTTATCAGGTCGGAAAGCCGGTCGCCCAGGCGCCGAAGGATGCCAATGGTGCCGCCGCTCCGGCGCTTGTTTCCAATTCGGGAACGATCTCGGCGAATGGCGGTAGTGTGCTGGTCACGGCGCGCGCGGCGCGCAACATCGAGAACAACGTCATCAACAATACCGGCGTCGTGGAAGCCAACAGCGTTTCCGCGCGCAACGGCGAGATCGTCTTCGATGCCGGTCCCGATGGGACAGTGAACGCCGGTGGTTCGATCAGCGCCTCGGGACGTGGGCAAGGCGAAACCGGCGGCTCGGTTTCCCTTACCGGCGGGACCGTGAACGTGACCGATGGCGCAACCATCGATGCATCGGGCGATCATGGCGGCGGAACCGTCCAGATCGGCGGCGGGCTGCACGGGCAGGGAAGCATCGCCAACGCGCAGACCACCAATGTCGGCAAGGCTTCCATTTCCGCCGATGCGATCACACAAGGCGATGGCGGGAAGATTTCGCTCTGGTCCGACGGAGAAACGACGTTTTCCGGCAATGCCAGCGCCAAGGGCGGGGCTGAAGGCGGGAACGGCGGGATTGTCGAAACCTCCGGCGAGAAGCTTCACGTCGGAAGCGACGCGAAAGTCGACACGTCCGCGGCACAAGGCAATACCGGCACCTGGCTGCTCGATCCGACCGACATAGATATCGTCAGCGGCGGCGCGGACGGGATCGGCGGTTCGAACATCGATCCGAGCACGATCACCAGCGCGCTTGCCTCCACCAACGTCTCGCTTCAGGCCACGAACGACATCACCGTCGACAACAACCTCACCTATTCGAGCGCCAATTCGTTGAGTCTGCTCGCGGGACATGACATCGCGTTCAACGCCTCGATCCAGAATTCGGGCAATGGCGCGGTCGTTCTTTCGGCGCATTCCATCGCGCGGTCGGGCAACGTGTCCATCACGGCCAAGTCGGCGGATATCACCCTGACCGGAGACGGCAGCGACGGCGCCAGCATCGGCACATCGGCCAATCCGTTACAGCTTTCCGTGCAGTCGGTTGCCCTGCATACGGCGGGCGCGAATGCCTACATCGCATCGCTTGCTTCGACCATTGCGCTCGGCGCGAGCGATCTGGGCACCGGGGATCTGACGATCAACCCAAGCGGGTCCGTCACGCAGACGGGTGCGATCCACCTGGATGCGCTGAATATCACAACGCTACCGGGCTCGGTGACGCTGACCAACACCGGCAATACGTTCAACAGCATCTCGCTCGGTCTTACCGGCGGCAGCGCGTCGATCTACGATGCATCGGCACTCACGGTGACGAGCGCACTCATCGGCGGCGACCTCACTCTGTCCAGCGGCGGCGCGATCACACAGACCGGCGTCATTCACACGAGCGGATTGGTCGTCAGCAGCACGGGCGGCTCGATCAATCTGTCGAACACCGGGAACACCTTCGCGCTCGCGACCATCACCACGTCCGGTGCTTACGACGCATCTCTCTATGATGCGTCGGCGATGACGGTGATCAGCGCCAATGTCGGCGGCAAGCTCACGCTTTCCGGCGCCAGCACAGTTCGCCAAACGGGCGCGATCCACGCCGCGGCCTTGAGCGCGAGCAGCACGGGCGGCGCCATCACGCTGACGCACGCCAGCAATACGTTCGGCGACGTTACGCTCTCCACCACGGGATCGCTCAACGCCTCGGTTTACGATTCTGCGAACATGAACATCGCCGGCGCAACAGTCGGCGGCGACCTGACGCTTTCGGGCGGAGGGGCGATTACGCAGAGCGGTGCGCTGCACGCAAATGCGTTGAGCATCACCACGACAAATGGCGCCGTCACGCTTTCGAACGCGGCAAACACCTTCAATACGGTGACGGTGACCACAGCCGGGACGGATGATGCAACGCTTGCCGACGCGTCGGCGCTCAGCGTCACCAGTGCGACGGTTGGCGGTGACCTGACCCTTTCCGGCGGCAACAACATCGCGCAGTCCGGCGCAATTCAAGCGTCGACGCTTTCCGCCTCCACCACCGGCGGCTCGATCGTGCTGACGGATACGGGCAATTCGTTCGCCACGGCCGCACTGGCGGCAACCGGCGATGCGACGATCTATCAGGCCGCCGCGCTCGTCATTGCGAGCGCCGATGTCGACGGTACGCTGACGCTCACAAGTGGAAGCACCATCGGGCAAACGGGCGCTATCCAAGCAGGAACACTCGACGCCACTACGACGAACGGTGCGATCACGCTTTCCAACGCGAGCAACACCATTGGGACCGCGAACCTCTCCACTTCCGGAACGGACGACGCGACCCTTTACAGCGCGTCTTCTCTAACCATCGCAAGCGCCGCCATCGGCGGTGACCTGACGTTGTCCGGCGCTTCGATAGGCCAGAGCGGCGCGATCCACACCCATGACCTGAATGTTTCGGCGTCGGGCGGGGCGATTGCGCTGACGAATTCCGGCAACACCTTCAACACGCTGACAGTGACGACGAGCGGATCGGGGAACGCCTCGCTTTACGATGCGCTGGCCCTGAGCGTGACGAGCGCGAATGTCGGTGGCGCGCTAAGCTTGACCAGCGCGGGGGCGATCACTCAGGTCGGCGCAATCCTTGCGGCGTCGCTGAATGCCACGACGACCAATGGCGCGATCACGCTGACGAATGCCAGCAACAATTTTGGCGCGGCGAGCCTGACAACATCGGGCGCGGATAACGCAACCCTCTACGATGCAGCTAGTCTGACGATCACCGGGGCAACGGTTGGGGGCAACCTTGCTTTGACCGGGGGCGGCGCCATCGGCCAGTCGGGCGCCATTCACGCCCACGCCCTGAGTGTTACCGCGTCGAGCGGCGCCGTCACGCTCGCAAATGCGGGGAACACATTCGATACCTTGGTGTTGGTCGCATCGGCCGATGCGTCGGTGCATGATGCATCGGCGTTGAGCGTGACAAGCGCCAATGTCGGCGGCGATCTTACGTTGTCGGGCGGCGCGGCCATAACCCAGACAGGCGCCATTGATGCCGATGCGTTGATTGCGAGCACGACGGGCGGCGCGATTACGCTCGTCAACAGCGGCAATACGTTCGATGCCGCCAATGTGGCGACGTCCGGTGCATATGACGCAACACTTTACGATGCCTCCAATCTTGTCATGGCCGGCGCGAATGTCGGCGGCACGCTGACATTGTCCGGTGGCGGATCGATAGGGCAAAGCGGCGCGATCGTTGCGCACGCGCTCGACGTGACCACGACGAACGGCGCCATCGCGCTCGGCAACACGGGCAACGCCTTCGCAACGGCTGCGCTTTCCACCTCCGGCACCGACGATGCGACCTTGTATGACGCATCGGCCCTGACCATCACGAGTGCGAATATCGGCGGCGATTTTTCGCTGTCGGGCGGCGCATCCATCGGCCAGAGCGGCGCGATCCATTCCGCGACGCTCAATGTCTCATCCAGCAGCGGCCCGATCAGCCTGACCAACACGGGCAACAATTTCGGCCCCGTTTATGTGGCGACGGGCGGCGCGAACGACGCCGCGCTCTACAACGCGCCCGATCTCACTTTGACCGGCGCGGATGTGGGCGGCACGCTCACGCTTTCCAGCGGCGGTTCCATTCTTCAGACCGGCGCCATTCATGCAGGCGCCTTGAACGCCGCCACGACGAACGGCGACATCGTGTTGTCGAATACGGGCAACGCATTTGCCACGGCAACCCTGTCCACGTCGGGGACGGACGACGCCACGCTTTATGATGCGTCGAACCTGAACGTCTCCAGCGCCAATATCGGCGGCACGCTCAACCTTTCAGGTGCGGGAACGATCGGCCAGAGCGGCGCCATCCTGGCCGCGGCGTTGAACGTCGCGACGACGGGTGGCGCGATCACGCTGACCAACACGGGCAACAATTTCGCCACGGCCAGCCTGGCGACCGGCGGCACGGACGACGCTTCGCTTTACGACGCCTCCGACCTGACGGTGACGAGCGCGAATGTCGGCGGAACCCTTAATCTCTCGGGCGGTGGGGCCGTCAGCCAAAGCGGCGCCATCCATTCGAACGGTTTGAACGTCACGGCCACGGGCGCGATCACGCTTGCGAACACCGGCAATACGTTCGCCACGGCGTCGCTTTCCACGCCAGGCGGCGCCACGCTTTATGACGCCTCCAACCTGACCATCACGGGTGCAACGGTGGGCGGCACGCTGGCCTTGTCCGGCGGCGGTTCCATCGGTCAATCGGGCGCGATTCATGCGGACGCACTGAGCGTCACCACGACAAATGGCGCGATCGTGCTGACGAATGCGGGGAACGCGTTCAACACCGCGACGCTTGCGACATCCGGCGCAGACGATGCCTCGCTTTATGACTCGCTGTCGTTGACCATCGCGGGCGCCAATGTCGGTGGCGATCTGTCGTTGTCCGGCGCGGGCTCCATCGGTCAGACAGGCGCGATCCTTGCGGCCACGCTGAATGTCGCGACGACGGGCGGCGCGATTGCGCTCACGAACGCCGGCAACAGTTTCGGCCCCGCCACGATTTCGACCTCGGGATCAGACGACGCTTCGCTCTATGATTCATCCGATCTCACGGTCGCCAGCGCGAATGTCGGCGGCACGCTGACGCTTTCGAGCGGCGGTGCCATCGGCCAGACAGGCGCGATCCATGCCGCGGCGCTGAACGCCGCGACCACCGCCGGCGCGATCATGTTGACCAATTCCGGCAACAATTTCGGCACGGTGACGCTTTCCACCTCCGGCACCGACGACGCCTCCGTCTTCGACGCGACGAACCTGGTCGTGGCAAGCGCGAATATCGGCGGCGACCTCACCTTGTCGGTCGACGGTTCGCTCGGCCAGACGGGCGCGATCCACGCGGCATCGTTGAACGCGACGACGACGGGCGGCGCGATAAACCTCACGAATGCGGGCAACAGCTTTGCGATCGCCACGCTGGCGACGGCAGGAACCGACAACGCATCGCTCTACGATGCGGTGGACCTTACGATTGCCGGCGCGACTGTGGGCGGTACGCTCACGCTTTCCGGCGGCGGGGCCATCGGCCAAAGCGGCGCCATCCATGCCGCTTCGCTGATTGCCGGCACGACCCATGGCGCGATCACGCTGACCAACGCGGGCAACACGGTCGCCACGGCAACGCTTTCCACATCCGGCGCGGACGACGCCTCGTTCACCGATGCCTCCAACCTGATTATCGCCAGCGCCAATGTCGGCGGCACGCTCACCTTGTCGGGCGGCGGATCCATCGGCCAGACGGGCGCGATCCATGCGGCGGGGCTGAACGTCGGCACGACGGGCGGTGACATCACGCTTTCGAATGCGGGCAACAATTTCGCCACCGCCGCCGTGTCCACCGCAGGCACCGACGACGCGACGCTTTACGATGCGAGCGCGCTGACGATCTCCAGCGCGAATGTGGGCGGAACCTTCGATCTTTCGGGCGCGGGAGCGATCGATCAAACCGGTGCGATCCATGCGGCCGTGCTAAATGTCTCCACAACCGGCGGCGACATCACGCTGACCGATAGCGCAAACAGCTTCGCCACGGCGTCCGTGTCGACCACGGGCGCGAACAACGCCTCGCTTTACGATTCAGCCGATCTGACCGTTTCCAGCGCGAATGTCGGCGGCACGCTGACGCTTTCGGGCGGGGGCACGATTGGGCAGACGGGCGCGATCCAGGCGGCCATCCTGAATGTGAGCGCACTGGGTTCGATCACGCTTGCGAACACGTCAAACAGTTTCGCCATGGCGTCCGTTTCGACGGATGAAGACGCAACGCTTTACGACGCATCCGCCCTGGTTGTGACAAGCGCCGACGTGAGCGGCACGTTGACTCTGACCTCGGAAGGTCCGCTGTCGCAATCCGGCGCGATCCACGCGCACGCGCTCATCGCCACCACGACCAATGGCGCCATCGACCTCACGAATTCGGGCAACACCTTCGATATCGCCAATGTGACGACATCGGGAACGGACAATGCGTCGTTGCACGATGCAACCGCATTGAGCCTCTCCGGGGCGAATGTCGGCGGCACGCTGACGCTCACGGCCGACGGCCCCATCAGCCAGAGCGGCGCGATACATGCCCAGGCGCTGAACGCGAGCACGACCGACGGCAGCATCACGCTGACCGACAACGGCAACAATTTTGCGGTAGCGAGCCTTGCGACCCAGGGCGACGACGATGCCTCGCTTTATGACGCGGCCGCGCTGACCATCGCGAGCGCGAATGTGGGCGGCACGCTGACGCTTTCCGGCGGCGCGGCGATTGGGCAGAGCGGTGCCATCCACGCCGATGCGTTGAATGTTTCGACAACGGTCGGCGCGATCGCGCTTTCCAATACGGGCAACAGTTTCCAGACAGCCACGCTTGAAACCGCGGATGGATACGACGCTGCGCTCTACGATGCGTCCAACCTTGTCATCGCGAGTGCGACAGTGGGCGGCGACCTGACGCTGTCGGGCGGCGGTTCGATTGGCCAGACCGGCGCCATCGACGCGCATTCGTTGAACGTGACGACCACGGGCGGCGACATTGCGCTGACAAATGCCGGCAACGCTTTCGACACACTCAATGCGACCACGGCGGGAACGCACGATGCCTCGTTCCATGACGCCTCCGATCTGACCATTTCGGGCGCAAGCGTCGGCGGCCTGCTGACGGTGACGGGCGGCGGCACAATCGGGCAGAGCGGCGCCATTCATGCCGATGCGCTGAACGTCAGCACGACGGCGGGCGGCATTACGCTGAACGACGACGGCAATGTGTTCAACACGCTGACTACATCGACCGGCGGCTCGGACGACGCTTCGTTCCACGACAGCGTTGCGCTGGCCATCGCGGGCGCGGATGTGGGCGGCATCCTCACGGTCACCAGCGACGGCGATATCTCGCAAACTGGCGCCATTCACGCCGACGCACTGGTGGCAAGCACAACGAATAGCGACATCGATCTGACGGACGCAGGAAACGCGTTTGCCGACGCCACGCTGTCGGCGACGGGCGATGCCTCGCTGCATGATGCGTCCGCGCTGAACATCGCGGGTGCAACCGCCGGGGGAACGCTCACCTTGTCGGGCGATGCCGGCATCACCCAGACGGGTGCCATTCACGCCGATACGCTGAACGTGTCGACCACGGCGGGCGATATCGTCCTGACGAATACGGGCAACGCCTTCAACGCGGCAAGTGTTGCGACGTCGGGTTCGGATGATGCGTCCCTTTACGATACGGCTTCGTTGACCATCGCCAGCGCCAATGTCGGCGGCGCGCTTGCCCTGACAAGCGAAGGGGCAATCGGCCAGACGGGCGCTATCCATGCCGCTTCGTTGAATGCGACGGCAACGGGCGGCGACATTGCGCTTTCCAACACGGGCAACGCTTTCGCGACCGCGGCCCTTTCGACCTCCGGTTCGGACGATGCCACGCTTTATGACGCGAGCGCCCTGACGATCGCGAGTGCGAATGTAGGCGGCACGCTGACACTCTCGGGCGGTTCGTCCATCGGCCAGTCGGGCGCCATTCACGCGGCTGCGTTGAACGTCGGCACCACGCATGGCGCGATTGCGCTGACGAATGCGGGCAACAGTTTTGCGACGGCGACGGTTTCCACCGCCGGGTCGGATGATGCTTCGCTGACCGATGCTTCGGCCTTGACCGTCGCCAGCGCGAATGTCGGCGGCACGCTGACGCTTTCTAGTGGCAGCGCCATCGGGCAGACGGGCGCGATCCATGCGCATGCGCTTGACGTCAGCACGACGAGTGGCGCGATCACGCTCACCGACAGCGGCAACAATTTCGCCAATGCCACGCTATCGACGGGCGGTTCGGACAACGCCTCGCTTTACGACGGCGCGGACCTGACCGTTGCAGGCGCAACTGTCGGCGGAACCTTGAACCTTTCCGGCGGCGGCGCCATCGGCCAGTCCGGCGCGATCCATGCGGCTGCCCTCAACGTCACCACGACGCATGGCGCGATCAATCTCGCGAACAGCGGCAATTCGTTTGCCGTCGCGACATTGGCGACCGCCGGAACCGACGACGCGACGCTTTATGACGCCGCCGCGCTTACGATCTCCTCGGCCAATATCGGCGGCGATCTCTCGCTGTCGGGCGGATCGTCCATCGGTCAGTCCGGCGCCATTCACGCAAAATCCCTGACGGTCTCCTCGACCGGCGGCGCGATTGTGCTGGCCGACGCGGGCAACACGTTCGACACGCTGGCCGTGACGACGAGCGGAACGAATGGCGCGACCTTTGCTGACGCTGCCAATCTGACGGTCGCCAGCGCAAATGTCGGCGGCACGTTGAAGGTGACAGCCAACGCCATCGGCCAGAGCGGTGCGATCCATGCGGGTGCGCTCAACGCCACTGCCACCAGCGGCGCCATCGACCTGACCAACAGCGGCAACAGTTTCGCCAACGCTGCGTTGACGACGTCCGGCAACAACAATGCTTCCCTTTATGATGCGTCGGCATTGGTCATCGACGACGCCGATGTGGGCGGCACGCTGACGGTTTCGGCGGGCGGCGCGATCAGCCAGATCGACGCGATCCATGCAAATGCGCTGAACGTAACGACCACCAGCGGACAGATCAGCCTCACCAGCGCGAACAATGCGTTCAACTCGGCAAACCTTTCGACGCCGGGCAGCGCCTGGCTGTATGACGGGTCATCGTTGACGCTGACGGGCGCAAATGTCGGCGGCAGCCTCACCGTCCTGTCCCGGCATGACCTGACATTCGTATCGTCGGTGCAGGCGAAGACGGGGCTGCTCGCGGTTGCCGGTTGGGATGGCACGACAGTCGATCCGGCCGCACTCGTCGCCGGAACGGCTTATGCCAACAATGGCGGCAGCATCGTTGTCGGCGGCGCGAATGCGCAGGGCGACGTGGCGGTCGGCAGCCAGGGCGGAACCACCACGCTTGCCGCGAACAACGTCACGCTTTCCGCGACGAACGGCTATGCGCAGCTTGGCTATCATGGCGCGGGAACCAGTGCGATCAGCGTCTATGCGAAGGGCGACCTCACGCTTTCCGGCGGCGCGCAGGCCGGGCGTTTCGCGCAGATCGGGAATGGCGGCTATCAGGTCTCTGGCAACGAGACCGGCGACATATATATAAGTGCGACGGGAAACCTGGCGCTGAATGCGGGAAGCGGGCAGGCGGCCTATGCGCAGATCGGCCATGGCGGCGCGCAGAGCAATTCGTCGTCGCACGGCTATAGCGATACGGGCCACGTCACCATCGGCGCCAAGACTGTGACGGTTGCAGCGGGTTCTGGAACGGGAAGCTACGCGCAAATCGGCCACGGCGGTTATCTGAGCGGTCAGTCGCTGCTTGGCGGAACGGCGACGCTCGGCGGCGACATCACCGTGACGACGGTGAGCGGCATTGCGCTGACCGGCAACGGCACGGCGGCGTATGCCCAGATCGGTCACGGCGGCGATCTCGTCAACAACAATGCGGCGAACGGCACAAGCGGCACGATCTCCGGCGATATCACCGCAAGCGTTTCGACCAAGCCGAGCGATCCGTCGGTCGATCCCGTCACGGCGATTGCCGGATCGGGCGATGAATCCTATGCGCAGATCGGCAACGGCGGCAGCGGCGAGAACTCGCCCGCGTCGGGAGGCACGGTGAGTTTCACCGTCAGCGGCAATCTGTTCGTTGACGACATCCGGCTGAGGGGCAGCAACACCGGCGCGAGGGGCTACGCGCAGATCGGCAATGGCGATGCCGGCAAGAACGGTACCGGCGATATCAGCGGCGATATCACCATCGGGAATGGCTTCCATGTCGATGCCGCCGGCGGGTCCGCAGAAGATACTGCGGCGATCATCGGCAACGACACGGGCTTCGGCACGGTGACGGGCCTGGTGACGTATCTTTCCAATCCAAACCCGCCGCCACCGCCGCCCCCACCCCCGCCAACGGTTGGATCGTCGGGCGGCGCGATTGCGGTCGTCATCCAGAAACCCACCGAAAACATCGGCAATATCGTGGTCGTGACTGTTCCGGTGACGAACGTCCCGGATATCAATCTCACCGATACCGGCGGGAGCAATCATGGGCCGGGACCGCTGGAGCAGTTGGTCGACAGCAATTCCGACGGCAAGAGTTCGGAAGGCGAACAGGCTTCGGACAGCGCATCGGAGTCGCTCGGCAAATCGCTCGATGCGGGCCGCAAGAGCGCGAGCCGCGAAATCATGCCTGGGCTGACGAGAAATATGACACGGCATCCGCACGCCGTTCCGCCCGCCGACGTCGATTATTCCAGCTGGGGCAACGAGGCCTTCTGGGTATGGTGACGCGCCTTCATGCCCTTGCCGTGTCGATCTCGCTTGCGGCGGGCGTGCTGGCAACTGCGGCTTCGGCGGACGACCTCGGCAAGAATTTGGCGGGCGAAAGCTGCCGCAGCGCAGGACCGCTTGCGCTTGCACAACAGGTGAGCATCCGCTGCGGCGATGCGGGGCAGACCGAGGCCGGCGACGTGACGGCGTTTCCGGCGCCGCAGGACAAGACGACATGGCACAACGCCCTGGCGCAACTCGCTCACTCGCCGCGACAGGATTTGAATTGCCAGGAGCCGCAATGGACGGCATCCGGGCGCGTGGCGGTGCGCATCTGTTCGCTGAAGAGCAACGGATGGCCGCGCATCATGCTTGCGGCGGAATCCGGCGGGCATTTCTATCTGGCGGAAGGCACGCCGTCTGCGCTGCCCGCCATCCAGGCCGCGATAGCGCAAGACTCGCGCGAAGCCCAGACACCGGGCGAAAGCAAAGCCGTGACGGCAATTGTCGAGGCGAAGCTCTCGGCCGATGCGGTTCGTTCGTCGGCATCCGATTACGAAAACTACCGCAAGTTCATCGAGGCGGCGCGTCTTGCGGGCGCCGCCGATAACTACGCCGCGGCGGAAGCGAATTATCGCCAGGCGCTCGGCATCGAGCAGCGGCTGTTCGGCGAACGCTCCGATGTCGTGGGCCAGACGCTGGCCGAGCTTGCCTTGCAGGTGAGCAATCAGGGCCGTTTCGTGGACGCCGCGGCTCTTTTCCGGCGCGCGGGACCGCTGATCGAAGCCTCTTCGGTGGACAGCGTGCGGGCGCGCTACGATTCCTATCTCGCGCTCAATGCCGCGAACCAGCGCAATTATGCGGACGCGCTGAAATTCGCGCGGGCCGCCACACAGGCACGGCGCGCGGAAATCGCCACCGCCCGGCAGGCCAATTCCGCGTTGAGCGACGGCATCGATCCGGTTCCGGTGAGCCAGGGCGAGCTTGCCCATGCGCTGCGCATCGAATCCGAAATGGCGTTGCGGCTGGGCGATCTCGCAAGCGCCCAGGCTACGGCGGAAGAAGCGCTGTGGATCGTGAGCGATGAGCCGGGCTTGCCGCTGTGGTGGCGCGCGGACACGATTGCCTTGCTGGGCGAAGTCAATGAGCGTCGCGGCCGCGTGGTCGCCGCGGAACACGATCTGCGCGACGCACGGGATCTGAACGCCAAGCTTTTCGGCGAGACGGCGCCAACGGCGTTTTCCGATCTCAAGCTGGGTGGGTTCTATTCGCGCCAGCAGCTTTACCCGGCAGCACTCGACGCCTACCGGGCAGCATTGAAGATCGCCGCGTCCGATCCCGTCGCCCAAAGCCAGGTCACCTCGGAGAACATCGTTTTCTATACCGCCGCCGAGCTTGCGAGTGGAGATCCGGCCACGCGCGACGCGAGAATCTTCGCCGCCAGCCAGCTTGTGAATTCCAGCGTGGCCGACCGCACCATCGCAAAAGTCGCCGCGCGCCGGGCCGCAGGTAACGATGCGCTTTCCGCGCTGATCGCGCAGGCGCAACAGGCGGAGCACAATCGCGATCTCGCGCGCATGCAGCTTGCGGCGGAATATGCAAAGGCAGACGACGAGCGCAGCGGCGAGCGCGAGCGCACATTGGACGACGCAGCGAAAAAGGCGTCGGCGGAAGCCGAAAGTCTGATGGCCAGGGTGAAGCAGAGTTTTCCGCAATATGCCGAGCTCGCCAATCCCGGCGCCGCCGATCTCGGCGCGGTGCAAAAGCAACTGGGCGCCAATGAAGCGTTGATCTCTTTCGTCTTCGGGCAGAATTCGGGATATGCGCTGCTCGTCCGTGCGCAGGGTTTCGATGCCGTGCCGCTTTCCATCGGAAGCCGTGAGCTGGCGGAAGACGTTGCCGATCTTCGCAAAGCGCTGGTGCCTGCGGCGGGAATCCTGCCGGAATTCAGTTTGAAGAACGCTTACGGACTTTATCAATCGCTCCTGGCGCCGCTTGGCGACCGGCTGAAGGGTATCGATCATCTGGTGATCGTGCCGACCGGCGCGCTGACGAGCCTCCCACTCGCGCTTCTGGTGACGGAACAGCCGACCGGACAAGATTATCGAAGCGCGGCCTGGCTGGTGAGGCGCTATGCGTTGAGCAATGTGCCGTCGCCGCGCGCTTTTCTGACGTTGAGCACAGCGAACGCGCATCGCGGGGCTGCGCCGCGCCCGTTCCTCGGTCTCGGCGCGCCGGAATTTCAGGGCCCGAATGGACCGGCAGGCGCGAAAGTTCTGTCCGATCTGACGGCCGCCTGCCGCGATACGGGCCCAGTGTCGCCCGATCTGTTGCGCGCCTTGCCGCCGCTTCCCGACACCGCGCATGAAGTCCGCACGGTGGGGGCGCGGCTGGGCGGGCAGAACGCCGACATCCTTTTGGGCGCGCAGGCGACGGAAGCGGACCTGCGGGCGCAGCCGCTCGATCAGTTCTCGGTAATATATTTCGCGACCCACGGCATTCTTCCGGGCGAACTTCATTGCGAAAGCGAGCCCGCGCTGGCGCTGTCGCCGCCGACGCAAAACGCGGCTTCGACCGCGAGCGACGGCATGTTGCAGGCCAGCGAAATCGCACAGCTCAAGCTGAACGCGGACCTCGTGGTGCTGTCCGCCTGCAACACGGCGGAGTCGGGCGAGGTTCTGGGCGGCAGCGCACTTCAGGGCCTGTCGGACGCATTCTTCGCGGCGGGGGCCCATTCGGTTCTGGCCAGCCATTGGGAAGTGCCCTCCGCCGCGACCGAGACCCTGATGACCGGCCTGTTCGATTCCGCCAATCGCGCCCGAGGCTTGGCGCAAGGTTTGCGGCAATCCCAACTCGCCTTGGCCGCACAGCCGAAGACGGCGCACCCGTTCTATTGGGCGGCCTTCACCATCATTGGAGACGACGAGAGTGCCGGGCAGTATGGTTCCGGCACGCAAATCAGCAGCGCGGGGCAACCATGAAACTCAATCGGACAATTCTTGGCATTCTGTTTGTTCTGGTGCCGTTTGCCGGGGCCAACGCGGCGCAATATGTGGTCGCGGAGGCGCGCGGCATCGCCATTTCGGCGGGCACCGTCATCGATTCCTCGAAGACCATCGACCTGAAACAGGGCCAGCATCTGGTTCTGATCTCCAGCACCGGCCAGACGCTCAAACTCGACGGGCCTTATCACCGGGCGCCCGCCGCCGAGCACGGTGTCGAACTGGCCGCGGCCTTCAGCGGCCTTTTGACCGAGCGCAAAGCACGCACTTCCGAAATCGGTACGACGCGCAGCACGGCGCCAAGACCAGATCTTCCGCAGCCCTGGGTGATCGACGCCAGCGCGCCGGGCAATGCGTGCCTGATGCAGAACGCGGCGCCCGTCTTGTGGCGGCCCGACGATAAATCGGCGCTCGATGTGGTGATTACGCCGACCGACCGCAGCTGGAAGGCCGAAACGAAATGGCCTGCAGGCAAGGCCGATCTGAAACTCAAGGAAGATATCGGCGTGCATGGCGATGCGTCCTATTTCATCGCGCTGAACGGTTCGGAATCGGCGATCGCCATCGCAACCGTTCCGGCCACGCTTACCAACGATCAGATGCGCGCGGCTTGGATGATCCAGAAGGGCTGCGACCGTCAGGCCGAGGCGTTGCTGCGTAATCGCGGATGAATGTTGCCGTCACGCCGCGCGCGAACAAAGCCGCGCGCGGCAAAAGATTTCTGTCTGTCCTCACGCTTTCGGCGGTAGCCGTTCTGTCGGCCGTGATTTCGTTTGCGGCGGTCGACCGGATCGACGTGCTGACCAGCCTCGACAACGTCATAAAGGATTGGGAAATCTCGCGGCTCCTACCGCCACAGCCGATCTACGAAGACATTGTCATTCTTGCGGTCAATGAAAACACATTGCGGCAGTTTCAATACCGCTCGCCGCTGGATCGCGCGTTCCTAAGCAGGGTGCTGAACAAGGTCGCGAAAGGAAAACCCAAAGCGATAGGCCTCGATTTTCTGTTCGACCAGCCGACCGAACCCGCCAAAGATGCCGAACTCAAGGCGACGCTTGCCAACCTGCCGGTGCCGCTGGTGGTCGCTTACACGGACAATCCGTCGATCGTAACGCCGGAGCAGCTTTCCTATCTGCGCAGCTATGTGCCGGTTTCGCGCCGCGCGATGGCCAATGTCGCCAAAGACCAGCACGGCACGGCCCGGCTCGTTTTTCCCGGCGAGAAAGATGCCACAGGCCGTTACATTGTGGGATTTGACAGAGCACTCGCCGCCTATGCGGGTGTGAAGACGGAAGCGGTATCCCGACCCATCGTCTGGACGCGCCCACCCGCGGGCGAGAAGTCCGCCTTTCCGGAGTTCGAGGCGCAAGCGGTCGAGTTCTTTCCGCCGCAACTTTTCACCAACAAGATCGTGCTTGTCGGTTCGGATGAGAGTCTGGTTGACAGGCACCGCACGCCGTTTACCTCCGTTTCCGACAAAGGAACACTCGCGGGCATCGCAATTCACGCTTATAGCGTGGCCACGCTTCTGCATCCGCAGCTCTCACCCTATACGGGCTGGGGCGCGAATATTGCGATTGCGCTGCTGCTATCCGCTTTTGGCGCGGTGTTGGGCCTGCTGACGTTCAATCTGGTGCTTCGGATAGCGGCGCTGCTTTTCGTATTGGCTGCCTT
>Ga0207649_10000066_pt1 | contig 92892 bp, 66 predicted proteins | sample KBSC43metaG_FD_184317 | JGI IMG/M metagenome (GOLD analysis project Ga0207649, IMG submission 184317) | Corn rhizosphere microbial communities from Kellogg Biological Station, Michigan, USA - KBS C4-3 metaG (SPAdes) (version 2) | ecosystem: Host-associated > Plants > Roots > Rhizosphere > Soil ... | reverse complement strand
GCCGCCGGGCCCGCATCGGCCCGGCTCGACGTGTGCAACAAGGCGGCCAGCCCTGCCAAGGTGGCGCTGGGACGCTTCGACGGAGCCGCCTGGATGAGCGAAGGCTGGTGGACGGTTCAGCCCAAGACCTGCACCACCTTGATCGATCGCCCGCTGGTCGCGCGCTACTATTATCTCTATGCCACCGATGGCGGTGCCGGCAGTTGGAGCGGAAGCCGCGCCTTCTGCGTTTCGCAAACTGACAAATTCTCGATTGGCGGGCGCGGCGACTGCGCGAGGCGAGGCTTCGACCAGAAATCCTTCTTCGAAGTCGATACGGGCAACAGGCCCGACTGGACCCAGAATCTTTCGGATTGACGATGCGGCGCACACGGAAAACCAAAATCCTTGCAACGCTTGGCCCGGCATCTTCGACTCCGGAGAAGATAAAGGCGCTGTTCGAAGCGGGCGCGGACGTGTTCCGCATCAATATGAGCCACACCTCGCACGCGGCACTGGCCGACGTCCATGCGCAGGTCCGCGCGCTGGAAAGCGAGATCGGCCGCCCCGTCGGGATATTGGTTGACCTGCAGGGGCCGAAGATCCGGCTCGGCAATCTGCCGGGCGGCGAGGTGGTGCTGGGAACGGGCACGCACGTGACGCTGTTGCGCAAGGTGGATGCGAACGAGCCCGACACGCTTCCCATTCCGCATGCCGAAGTGTTCGCGGCGATGCGGCCGAACGAAACGCTGCTGGTGGATGACGGGCGTTTGCGGTTGCGCGTGCTCACGGTGGCGGCAGACAGCGCAACCGCGATTGTCGAACAGGGCGGCGTGTTCAAGGACAGGAAGGGCGTGAACCTTCCCGACACGGTTCTGCCGATCCCGGCGATGACGCCCAAAGATCGCACCGATCTCGATGCGGCGCTTAACCTCGGCGTGGACTGGATCGCGCTTTCGTTCGTTCAACGGCCCGAAGACGTTGCGGAATTGCGTAAGGCCGTGCAGGGGCGTGCGGGCATCCTGACCAAAATCGAGAAGCCCAAGGCGCTGGAACGGTTGGACGAGATTCTCGAGTTCTCCGATGCGTTGATGGTGGCGCGCGGCGATCTCGGCGTGGAGTTGCCGCTCGAAGCCGTGCCGGGAAAACAGAAACAGATCACGCGCGCCGCGCGCAAGGCGGGCAAGCCCGTGGTGGTGGCGACGCAGATGCTGGAATCCATGATCGCAGCACCTCAACCGACACGCGCGGAAGTTTCCGACGTGGCGACCGCCGTGTTCGAAGGGGCGGATGCCGTGATGCTATCGGCGGAAACGGCGTCGGGCGCCTATCCGGTCGAAGCCGTGACCATGATGGACAAGATCGCCTCGCAGGTCGAAACCGATCCGCTGTATCAGCAGATATTGGATGCGCAGCGCAGCCCGCCCGAAGAAACGACGGCGGATGCGATCATGGCGGCGGTGCACGAAGTCACGCACACGATCCATGCGCGCGCCATCGTGACGTGGACGAAATCGGGCTCCACCGCATTGCGCGCCGCGCGCGAACGGCCCGAGGCGCCGATCATCGTACTGTCGCCCACCGCGAGCACGGTGCGCAGGCTTGCGCTCGCATGGGGTCTGCACTGCGTTCTGACGGAAGACGCGCATGATCTCGACGACATGGTGGATCGTGCGGCACGCTTTGCTTTCAGCGAGGGCTTCGCCAGGCATGGCGACCGTATCGTGATTACCGCTGGCGTTCCCCTGGGCACGCCGGGTGCCACCAATCTGCTGCGCGTCGCGTTCGTCGGCAGCAAAATGCAGGACTAGATCTTCTCGCCTTCCACTTCGCGCGTGAGTTTGCGCACGGCGCGGGCGGCGTCATCGTTGGCGGGATCGAGCTTCTGCACTTTTCGATAGAGCGAGAGCGCGCCCTTCTTGTCGCCATACTCACCCAGCATGTCTGCCAGATGTGACAGCGCGTTGAACTCGCGCGGATTGAGCGCGACCGTCTTCTGCAGGGAGATCATCGCGCCCGCATCGTCGCCCGCGGCCAACTGCAGCTGCGCGCGCATATGCCAGCCCTCGGCAAAATCCGGTGCCAGTTTGGTGACGGAATCGATCACCTTGCGCGCCGTGCCCGCGTCGCCGGATTTGAGCGCGCTCTGGCTGCGCGTCATCAAAAGATCGATCGTAGGGCTTCCCGATTGCAGGAACAGCGCCTCGATCTGGCTTTCGATGGGGTTGGCGTTATCTTCGGAGTCCGCTTTTGCGAGATCGGCAAACAATTTGTCGAGCTGCTGCGCGGTGGTGAGCGCCTTGGGTGCGGGCTTCACCGGCTCCGCGCGCGCGGCCAAGGGCGCGAGCAACAGAAGGGCGAACGCAAGCGGAATACGCATGGCCGAAAATCTAACGCGCGGGCTCGCCGCGCACCAGCGAAGGCTGTTCAGCCCTGACGCGCCTTGAAGCGGGGGTTCTTCTTGTTGATGACGTAGACCCGGCCCTTGCGGCGGATGATGCGGCAGTCCTTGTCGCGCTTCTTGAGCGACCGCAGCGAATTGCGAACCTTCATGACACTTTCCAGACGGCTAAAAGGGCACAGGGCCCGCAAAGAGGCGCGGAACCTAGTGGCGGCCCCCTGCCCTGTCAACCTACGGGAAAAGCCTAATCTTTCCGCCCGGATAGCGTAGATTGGCCTCGTGATTCTGGACGGCGGGAATGGCAGATAGCGGAACTTTCCGAAAGGGGGCGAGGCGGGGGCTGGCCCTGGGGCTGATCCTGCTCGCAGGCGCCTGCGCCACCAGCCAGCGCAAACCGGCCGTGCCGCCGCCGGCACCGGCCGCCCCAATATCAGCGCCCATCGTGACTCCGCAGATGGAATCCCGCTTCGAGGGTTTCCTGCGCGACTTCCGCGCCCAGGCGCTGGCCGCGGGCATCGACGGGGCGCTTTACGACCAGGCGCTTGGCCATGTGACGCTCGATCCGCGCATCGAACAGTTGAATGCTGCGCAGCCCGAATTCGTCAAACCGATCTGGCAATATCTCGACAACGCGGTCTCGGCCAAACGCATAGCGGACGGACAGGCCGCACTTGCCGCCAACGCCGATATGTTTGCGAAACTGGAAGCGCAATATGGCGTGCCGAAAGAAATTCTCGCCGCGATTTGGGCGAATGAATCCGATTACGGACGCGCATTGGGCAACTTCAACATCTTCCAGGCGCTCGCAACCCTTGCTTTCGAGGGTCCGCGCACAAGTTATGCACGGCCGCAACTGATCGCGGCGTTGCAGGTGGCGCAGCAAGGACCGTTCGCGACCGGCACAATGTTTTCTTCCTGGGCCGGGGCGTTCGGGCAGACGCAATTCGTGCCGACATCGTGGCTTGCCCATGCGGTCGATTTCGACGGCGACGGCAAGAAGGATTTGTGGAATTCGGCAGGCGACGCGCTCGCCTCCGCCGCGCAATTGCTGGTGAACTATGGATGGCAGCGCGGACAACGCTGGGGATACGAGGTGAAGCTGCCTGCCAGTTTTCCCTATGAGCAGGCCGATCTCGATATCGTCAAACCGCTTTCGGATTGGCGCGCGCTGGGTGTGACGACGGTTGCGGGCACAGCACTCGGCGAAGATCAGCAACAGGGCGCGATCATTCTTCCTGCCGGTGCGCGGGGGCCTGCCTTCCTGGTGTTCGGCAATTTCAATGCGGTATTGAAATACAATGCGGCGATTTCCTACGGGCTCGCGGTGTGCTTGCTGGCGGATCGTTTGGGCGGCGATGCGGGCGTGGCCGCGTCTTGGCCGCGCGAGGAGCAGCCGCTTTCGCGCACGCAGCGTTTTCAGTTCCAGCAGGACCTGAAAACGCTGGGCTACGATCCGGGCGAAATCGACGGCGTGATCGGGCGGAAAGTTCGCGCGGCGCTGCGCGACTATCAGAAGGCGCGCAATCTTCCGGCCGACGGGTTCGCGACCCAGTCGCTGCTGAACAGGATGGACAGCGAAATAGGCGGCAATCCTTAGAGTGCGATTATACGCCGAACCGGTGTGCGCTTCGGCGGAAAATCTAAGTGTTTGCCACCGGCGTCGCCGGGTCCTTCTCGGTGATCGTGATATCGGGTGGAATAATGCCCGCGTTGCGCAGCGTCGGCGAAATCAGCATGTAAGCGAACAATCCGACGAGCGCCACCGCCCCGAACGCATAAGGCAGGAAGGGCGATGCGTCATACATCGCGCCCACGACGGGACCGGCGATAAAACCCGTGGCGCTGGCTCCGCCCAGGATGCCCGCGACCGCGCCCTGTTCTTCCCCGGTGACGGCCAGCGATGCTGCGGAGGTGAAGCCCGGCCGCGCCATCCCGAAGCCGAAGCCGATCAGCAGGAGCGCGAACACCAAGGTCGCGAATTGCTGCACGACGAGGAAGATGACAAAGCCCAGGATGATCGCGATGCAGCCCCACGCCGTCAGTTGGCGCACGGAAAGGTTCAACTGCTGCACCACCAGCAGCTGCGCCACCAGCGCCGACATGGCTGATGCGATCTGGCCCACCATGGTGAACTGCGTCGAATCCTTCGCCGGGATGTGCAGCACGTCGATGAAGAAGAAGCCCATCGTCTGCACCGGGATGGTGCCGATCAGCGAAAGGCCGACGGTGAACATGACAAAGGGCAGGATGCGCCGGTCGTACCAGCGCAACGACGATTTGAATTCGCGCGCGTGCGATTTGGGCGCCGTACGCTCCGGCAGGAGAAACCAGATCAACGCGCCGCTGCCGATGGCAAGCAGGGACACGAAATAGAACGGCGCGAGCAGATCGATGGCCGACAACACCACGATGCCGGGACCCATCGCGGTGCCAAGGCTGAACGCGGCGTTTATGGTGGCGATGCCCTGAAGCCGTTCTTCCTTGGTCGTGCGGTCGGCGACGTATGCTTGTGCTGCCGGCGACGTTCCGGACCCGAACATGCCGTAGATCGAGCGCATCGCCACCATCACCGGAAACACGAAGGCGAGCGGGATGAGATGGCGAAGCCCGAGTTCGAGCGTAAGCGCAAGCAAGGCAAAGCTTACGCCAAATGCCGTGAGCCCCAGAAGCATCACGGGCTTCCTGCCCCATTTGTCGCTCTTCAATCCCCAATAGGTCGAAGAGAACACCCAGATCAGCGCCGAAACCGAGACAACCGAGGTCATCTGCAACGCGCTCAGATGCAGCTCTCGCGCGGCGGGCGGGAGGATGGCGTAGAGCACCGTCTGCCCCGCCCCCATGCAGACAAGGCTCAGGAAAAGAATGATGAAAGCGCGCTTGCGTTCGGCGGGGGTGGTGACGCGGGCGAAGGCGGCTTCCCGCTCGGCATCTTCCTGTTCTGCGTCGGACATGGGACGAAAGCACCGTAAAGCTGGGCCAGCGTCAAGCGGTCAATGCATGCGCTTGAAGCGTATCTGCGATGTGTCGCTTAAACCACGCGCATCGACCACGGTGATGCGGGTCACGCCCTCGCCATCCGGTGCGACATTTATGGGTGCGAAACGGTCGAAACTGCCGATCAACCGCCCATTGACCAGCCAGGTCAGCGGCTCGCGCCCGCCCGCCGCCTTCACCTGAATCGCGTCGTCGCCGGTCTGCGGCAGCGGAACCGTCGCGCCATTGGGTGGGAAGGCGATAGAGGGCGGAGGAATGTTGCTCGCGACCTGTGTCTGGCGTTCGATTGCCCGTGTGAAGACACGAAGGCTCGCGGGCAGTTGATCGGCGTTATCGACGAGGATCGCGCCTGCAGGCGGGGCAGGCGCGGGGCTGGCATCGCGCGGCAGGAGTTCGAACACCTTGAGCAGGATGGGCGCAGCCGTTTCGCGGCCCACGCGATCGGCACGCGGCGCGCCATCCGCGCGCCCGACCCAGACACCGACCGTGTAATCGTTGGAGAAACCGGCCGACCATGCATCGCGAAAGCCGTAGGACGTGCCGGTCTTGAACGCGATGGTGCGACCGCGCGAAAGCCCCTGCCCCATTGCCCAGCCATCGGGAAGACTCACACCAGCCAATACTTGATGCAGATAATAGGCAGCGACGGGACCGAACAGACGATGGGTTTCAGCCTTCGGTGCATCCATCCTCGACCGCAAAGGGGCCGCAAGGCCGCCATCGGCGATACCGGTGTAGAGCATCGTCAGGTCGGCAAGGCTAATGCCGACACCGCCCAGCGCCACCGGAAGGCTCGGCATCGTGTCGCGCGTCGGGAAAGCGAGTTTCGCGCCCGCATTTTCCAGAACTTGCGTGAAGCGCAACGGCCCGACGCGCTCGAGCACAGCAACCGCTGGAACATTAAGCGACATGCGTAGCGCGGCGGCCGCCGACACCTCGCCCTGGAAGCCACCTGAGAAATCGCGCGGAGCATAATCGCCGAAGGTTGTCTGCTGGTCCTGCATCAAGGTCGCCGGATGCAGAACGAGATCGTCGAACGCCATGCCATAGACGAACGGCTTCAGCGCCGACCCCGGCGAACGCGCGCGATCGGCCAGATCGAGCTTACCCGCCGTACCCCAGTAATTCACGCCGCCGACATAGGCGAGCACATTGCGCGTCTTGTTTTCGACAACCACGACGGCGAGGCCCGCGCCGTCATCCATATAACGCGCCTCACGCGCGACAAGACGTTCGACGGCGTTCTGCAGCGGCGCGTCTAGAGTCGAAACCACGCGTGCTGCGGGCGCACGCGTGGCCAGATGTTGTGCGAAATGCGGCGCGGAAAGCGGCATCGCCAGACGCAGCGAAGGAACGCCTTCGCGTTGGGCGACCTTCACATCGGCCTTCGTGATAACACCTTCATCAATCATGCGGGCGAGCACATGGTCGCGCGCATGTCTGGCGGCAATCGCATGACGATCGGGCCGCTGACGTTCCGGCGATTGCGGCAACGCCACCAGCAAGGCCGCTTCGGAAAGCGACAGGGATTTCGGTTCCTTGCCGAAATAGGCAAGCGAGGCCGCGCGCACGCCTTCCAGATTGCCGCCGAACGGCGCCAGAGTGAGATAGAAGGAAAGGATCTCGTCCTTGGAATAACGCTCTTCCAGCTGCACCGCACGGATCATCTGGATCAGCTTGGCGCCGTAACCTCGCGGACGCGGTTCGAGCAGGCGCGCGACCTGCATGGTGAGCGTGGAGGCACCCGAAACAATGTGGCGCGACCGAACAAGCTGCGTCACCGCTCGACCCAGCGCCAGCGGATCGACGCCGGGATGGGATTCGAAGCGCTTGTCTTCATAGGCTTTGAGCAACATCAGGTAACGCGGCGAGACATCGGTCACATTCGTCTTCAGCCGCCAATAGCCGTCGCGCGAAAGGAACGGGCGCAACAGCGTGCCGTGACGATCCACGATCTCGGTCGAAAGCGTTTCCGCACGTGTCATGTCCGGCGGGAACAAACGATCTGCGATAAGAAGCAAGCACACGGCGCCGAGCGCGGACAAAAGCCCCGCGCGTGCGCGCCGCGAGAGTCCGCTCCGCTTCATTGCGAGATCGCGATCCTTCCCATGGCCGTCCGTGCGTGAACGGACGGCGCATACATATCTTCCGCGATCGCGGCGGGAAGGACGAACCGCCCGGGCGTCACCGCGCGCGCGATATAGGCAAGGCGGAAGTCGGGCTGATCGACTTTTTCGCGGAAATGGTATTGCGGAGGCCAGCCGATATTGAACGAAGCCACATAACGGTCGTCGCGCGCGTCGCTCATCGCGGTCGGCGTAAGCGACCCCAGGAACGGATAAGGCTTCGCATCGTCGCCCGACAACGGCATCTCGATTTCGAGGCCGGCGGGCAGCAGATCGATCACGCCCATCTGGCGGTCGATATTGTTGTCCATCCGGCCCGAGATCGCCACGATCACACGCTGGTTCTGTTTCAGCTTGGAGAGATCGGCGGGCTGGCCGTCCATGGTCCAGATCGTCTTGGTGACGGTAAGGCCATGGGTTTCGGATGGCAGCACGATAGTTGGCGTGCCCTGCACGGAGGATATGCGCCAAGCCTGCGCATCGCCCCTATTGAGGAAGGTGATGCCATTCGACAATTCGCCGGGCGACGGCGAAACGCGCACGGCGCCTGCGCGTTCGGCTGCCTGCTTGCCGTTGACCGTCACGTTGAGCGGCAAGCGTTGTTTGGAGAGTTCATATGCGGCACGCAGTATCCACGCCTTTTCCTGTGTCGTGGTGTTCTTCAGGCTCATGTCGAGACCGTTGCTCTTCTGAACCAGCGCCGGGATCAACTGCGCCTCGCCGCTTTCCATCGCAAGCGCGGTTGTGCCGGCCAGGTCGCGGGTGAGCGAGCCATATTCCATGTGGCTGTAATCGGCGTCTTTCGCTTCCACCAGAAGATTGCGCGCGCGGTCGAACTGGACGCTCGCACGGCTTCTGTCGCCCGCGCTGGCGGCAGCAGCACCGGTCAGCGCCGCGGCGATGCCGTTTTTCATTTCGGGTCCGCGCGTGTCGCTGAAATAACGCAGATCGCTCAGGTTCAACTGGCCAAGACGCGCAAGTACATAGAAAGCGTAAGCGCGTGTATCGTCACTATAAGAATCCGATGATGCGGCCTGGCGCAACCAACCCGCGCCACGGCGCAGCGCTTCGTCGGGCACGACAAAACCTTTGGTCTTGGCCTGCGCCACGAAATCGAGCGCGAAGACGCTGACCCATGTGTCCGCGCTGGAGCCCGGACCCCACATGCCGAAATCGCCGCCGTAATTCTGCATGTCGAGCACGCGGTCGACGGCGTTCTGGATACGGTCGTGCAGCTCTTTATCCGCAGGCAGGCCTGCGAGCTTGGCCACGTCGTTGAAATAGAGAAGCGGCATGGCTGCGCTGGTCGTCTGTTCGATGCAGCCATAGGGATATTTGGAGAGCCAGCGGAGTTGGCCGGCCACATTGGAATAGCCGGGCGCCGCCGCTGAAACGGTGAGCGCGATATTGGCCGTCGACGGCACGACATTGGAAACGAGCGTTCGGTTCGCGGTGTAGCTCTTGCCGGAAGGAAGCGCCGCGATGTCCTCGGTCACGATGTCGAGTTGCGGGCTGCGTACCTCAATTGGCCAGGCATGGGTCAGCTTGAGGCCGGGCCCGTTCAGCGTCAGCGAGATGCTTGCGATGCCGATGCCCGTTCCCTGCAACCTCACCGGCACCAGAACGCGCTGTCCCGCTTTCAGATCGCGCGTGAACTGGCTCGTGCCGTCCGCGCCGACTGGGCCGGTTGTTTTGACCGTGACGGTATAATTGCCAGGCTTTCCTTCGACGTTGTCGAGATTGAGTCCCGCCTGAATGTGGTCGCCAGGTGCGAGAAAGCGTGGCAATACGAGATCGGCAACGACGGGATCGCGCACGGTGAGCGGGCGATCCGCATGACCGAGCTTCGCATCGCTGAACGCCACCGCCATCAATCGCAATTCGCCGTTGAAATCGGGGATGTCGATGGGGACGTTCGCGTTGCCGTTGGCGTCGAGCTTCACAAGGCCCGAGAACAACGCGACGGTGCGCGTGGGCACGACGGCAAGCGGACGGCCTCCGAAGGAATCGCCACCTTCGCGCAACGATCCGATGGCGCCCTTCTCGGCCTTGATGAGACGGCCGTAATCATCGCGCATTCCGACGCCGAGGCGGCGCTTGCCGAAATAATACGTTACCGGATCGGGCGATTTGAATTCGGTCAATTGCAGAATGCCTTCGTCGACGGCGGCAAGCGTGAGGTAAGCGGTTTCTCCGCCTGCCAATCCTTTTATGTTCACCGGAAGGTTGAGACGCTGGCGCGGCAGAACCTTTTTCGGCCCGCCGATGTTCACCGCCAAGGTGCGCGGGGCGTTGTCGATACCGAGCCACGCCACGCCGATAGCACGAACAGGTTCGCGACCCGTCGCATCGTTCAGTGCGCGATAATGCGTGACCAGAACATACGCACCCGCGCCCCAATCGGCGGACACCGGAATGTCCATGGTCGCACCGGCCTTCGGCGCACGGATCAGCTGCGAGGAAAACACGCGGTCGCCCGCAACCACCACCAACGCGCGGCCATCCGAACCCGGCTTGATGGAGATGTGCGCGGTCTGGCCGGTCGCATAAGACGGTTTGTCGGCCGCAACCGGAATGCGGTCGGGACGATCCGCTGCCGCATTCGCGGCCCAGCCGGAATAGAAGCGATAGCTCGCGGAGGCACCGCTCTTGGGATCGGTGACGACGAGGCGATAGGAGCCCCATGGCATCGCTTGCGACAACCGCGCGGGCGCGGACGCCGAAATGCCGAAGGTGCCGCCCGCGATCAGCCGGTCGCGCGTGATCGCCTGATACTTCCATTCATTGCCGTCGAGATACCATTGGTAATTGGTGTCCTCGCGCATCCAGCTATAGCTCAAGCCTTCGAGCGCGATCCGTTTGCCGCTCGCATCGACCGCAATCGCCTCAAAGCCCGCCTTTGCGTTCTCGCCAACGGAGCCGTCGAAATCCGGCCGCAGGCCGATCAGAACGTCGTTGGTGCGCACGGGAAGCTCGACCACCTTATCCGTCGTGCGCCCGCCCGGTTCGTGCATCGAGACTTTCACCACCGCCTTGAGCGGCAATGTGGTGGCGGCGAGTTCGGCGATGGTACCGCTGACATCGGTCACGCCGTTCTGATCAGAGTCGGGCACGGTGAGCGCGACCAGCACGTCGTCGAATGAATCCTCCACGCGGCCAAAGCTGTAAGCGGCGAAAGCGGGGAACGGTTTCGGGTCGCGCGTGATGCGCGCTTCGCCATCGCCCGAAAGGCCGGATGCGGGCGCGCCATAGAGGAAGCGGGTTTCGGCACGCACATGGAATTCGCTTTTGGGATGCAGCACTGGCTGCTCGGGCGTCAGCGTCACCTTCAACCGTTGCGGCACGAAATCGGCGACGTCGAATTGCACGCGGCCAACCGCATCGGCTTTCGGATCGACATAGGCCGCGATCTGCCAGCGGCCGTGCGGAGCCGTGACGTTGAGATCGACCGGCCACCATGCGCTGCCCGCCGCGAGCGCATCGCCCGCGAAGGTCTTGCGGCCCACTTCCATCCCGTCGGGGCGTGTGGCGACAAGCGTGAGCGGCGCCTTCACTGCCTTCCCCACGCGGTCGCGCAGCATTGCCGTGGCCTGCACGGTTTCGCCGGGGCGATAGACACCGCGCTCGGTATAGAGAAATGCGTCGATGGGGCCGGGCGTGCTGCGCCCGCCGACACCGCGATCCGTCAGATCGAAAGCGGGGCGGCGCAAATCGAGAAAGCTGAAATCCTTGTCGCTGCCATAGGCCATCACCACGACGGGCTCGTCGCCGCCCTTGCCGCGGAAAAAGCCCGCGCCGAAATCCGCACGGCCCGCGCCATCTGTCGAAGCGGTGGACAACAGGTTGTTGTTGCGCGCGACTAGGGTGAGTTTCACGTCGCCCAACGGTTTGGCCGTCGCGTAGGACCGCACGAAGACGGTCAGCCCGTCCGCGCCCTGGAAAGTGGTGAGCGCGATATCGGAATCGATCACCCATTGGGCGGCGACGGGGCTGTAATCGTAGCCGTCATTGCTCTTTTTCTTGTTGGCGTCGCTCGCGATCAGCACATAGGCGCCGGGCGGCTTGCCCTTCAGCACATCGTTGATCGGGATCAGCGTGGTGACGGTGTCGTTGGCGACGTTCGCCACCTCCACCGTGCCGGTCCACACGACCGAACCCTGATTGTTTTCGATCTGCTGCTCGTCCCAATGATAGAGCGCGGTCTGATCCAGCACGCCGCTTTCGAGCTGCGACAGCAGCCGGTCGCCGACCCGCACGATCTTGAGCGACAGCTTCTTGATGTTCACCGTCATCACCGGCACGCCGTCGCGGTTGTCGCGCGGAAGGATGATGCCGCCGGTGAAGCGCACCAGCGCGGGCTTGTCGCGCAGTTCGACGGGAATGGTCTCGCCGGCCCCGAGCTTCTCGCCGCCCGCGGACGGCAGACCCTGCTTCAGCGCCACATTATATGTCTTGTTGAAATCGAAGCCTGCCAGACACAGCCGGTCGTCCACCACGCGGGCGGCGGTCTGGGTCTTGGGATCGACGGTGAAATAGTCTTCGTAAAGCGTCTTGCCACTCGCATCGAGTTTGCGCGTGAAAACGAGGCAGGCTTCGGCGCGCGGCTTGCTGGTATCGATCTCGACTCGGCGAAAAGCGAACTCCGGCGCTTGCGCCATCTGTTGCGGCGTCTGCTGGTTGACGAGACCGGAGAGGAAGCCCCCGAACGAACCTCCGCCTCCAGCAGTGCTGCCCGGATGTCCAAAGAAGCCGAATTGCCAGGCGCCAAACACGACAACGACCGCCGCGGCGAACACCGCGACGGCGACGGCAAACGAACGTTTCATGGTGATCCCCGAACACGACGGCGGATAGCCGGTCAGCGGATGAAGCGTAGCGTTCCCACTTCACATCCGCAAACAAGAAGAGCTTCTTCCACAATCTTGGCGGCAGCATGGCGCCTTCGCGCCGGAACGCTTATTCTTCGGGACAATCGAGACGGCCGTTCGCGAACCGGCAGACGCGTTCGATCGCGCCGTCGACACCGTGCACGTCGATCCGCCAATCGGCGCCCTCTTGCGTCATCAAGAGGAAGCCGAAACCGGGAAGCGAGATGCCGTCCTTCACATGCCAGGTGCCGAGATTGGTGTTGGCGAGACTGGCCGACGCCTTGTCGAGCTTGTCGCCGCCATTACCGGCAAGAAGTTGCGGTGGGTGATCGCCCTCGTAGTTGATCGCCTCGAAAGCATGAATGTGTCCGGAAAGCATGAGCTTGACCGGCGCCAGCACGCCGTCATCGAGACTTGCGATCAAAGTGCGGTTGCCGCCGACGGTGAAGCCGAACAACCGCACGGCGCCCGCGATGGGGCGGTGCATGGCAAGCCAGATCGGCGCGGGCGCAAGTTTTGAAAGATTTTGAAATTCTGCGCGATAGACCTCTCGCTCCGCCGTATCGACAAGCTGGTCGGGCGCGTTGGCATCATCCATCACCACCAGGTTCATCGCGCCCAGCGGCACGACATAAGGCGGAAGATGCGCGGCGCAAGGTGCGGCAGGCTCGAAAGTGTTCGGCCCCATCAGGCGAAGCCAACCCGGACCAGCGCGCTGGCAATCTTCATGGTTGCCGCGCACCAGCACGAGCGGGACGGTTTCCAACAGCGACTTTGCGGGCGAGAAAAAGTCGGCATTCCATGTCGTCCAATTGTCGCCATAAGGGCTGCCGCCGCAGGCCTGCGCTTGCTTTCTCGGGCAAGCGCTTTCGCGGTAGAGATAGTCGCCGACATGGATGACGAGATCTGGTTTCAGCCCGGCGATCTGCGATGCCACGCGCAGGAACGGCCATTTGTCGGGGTTGTTACAATCCTGAACCGTCCCATCCTTGATGCGGCAGCCCGTGTCACCCAGCACCGCGATGCGTTGCGGGGCGGCTTTCGGCAGCGGTATCGCTGCGCCGTCCAGCATGATTTGCTTCGCGGACGCTGGAAGAACCGTGCTGCACACGCGCGGGAAACTTGCGTCCGGCACGGTGCGGGTTTGCAGCGCAATTTTCCGACCGTCGGCGGTGATGCTGGGGCAGGTGCCGCTTGTCACGACGCGCAATTCGGCAGCGCCGCCGGACCCCATCTGAACCCAGTGGACGGCGCTCTGTGCGTGGGCTGCGAGCGGGACGAGAACAGATAAGAAGGTGAGAACGATCTTTCGCATCCGGCGAGTATGCCGGAAGAGGATGATGCGGGCGAGACGGGCCGCCCGCACCACTTATCTTATGATCCGCTGACCGGCGCCCAGTTTCCGTGGAAGCCGAACGGCACACGGCGCGGAAGTTCGGCTGTCGCGATGGGGCCTTTGTCGATGGCCTGGGCATCGAGCACCACGAGGTCGCTGCGGTTCTCGTTGCCGCGATAGACCACGGCCAGGATCCAGCCGTCGCCCTCCGCCGCACTCGACCCGCGTTCGACGAAAACGGGTTCGCTCGTCACATCGCCCTCATCCAACGTGTAGGCGATGCGCTTGCCAGTCTTGGTGTCGAAATGCGCGATGGAATCGAAATGGGTATTGAATTCCCTGCCCGAGCGAGCGGCGAACCAGCCGTGACGATAGGAAAGCCCGGCCCTGCGGTCATCGACGCGCGGGAATTCACCGGCCATGTCGTCCAGCGTCTCGCGCTTGATGACATCGGAATTGCCCGCCAGATCGAAGGTCCAGCGGCGCAAGATCGCCGCGCTGCGTTCGCCCGGCGAACCGTCGGCGTTCGGGAAGAGCGGCGCGCTGGGATATTCCATCACGTCGGCGAAGATCTTGCTGCCTTCTTCCCACGCATTCATCACATGGAAGACGTAGTTGGGATCGGACTTGAACCAGCGCATCTTGTCGATGGACTGGTCGCGCGCCAGTACGCCGACAAAGGCGCCCACTTCCGGTTCCCATGCGAAAGGCGATTCGCCCTTCATCGCGCGGTCGAGGCTACCGGTCAGCGGCAACACCGGAATGAGAATGTGCCGGTTCGTGACCATGAAATCGTGGATCATGCTGGCGAACGGCGCATCGAAACGATCCAGCCGCGTAACCTTACCCGCCTTGTCGACAACGCCGAAGGCCACATTCTTCCCGAAGAACTCTTCGCCCGCCATGTAACCGAAGAACAGCATCTCACCGGCTTCCGGATCGATCTTGGGGTGGGCAGTGAAGCGGTGGGCATCGCCCGCGTAAGAGAGATAGCCCTTCGGTCCAAGCGTGCGTGCATCGACTTCAAAAGGCTGATGACCTTCTTCGAGCGCAAGCAGCTTGCCCGCGTGATAGAGAATGTTGGTGTTGGCGACGCCGGAGTCTTTTCCGATCACCGACGGATCGCTTGTCATCGGATTGCCGAAGGTGCCGAACATCGACTGGCCTGCCGCGTGTTCCAATTCCCATTTCGGCGTGCGGACCCAGCGGTTGCGGTAGCTCACCTTGCCGTTCTCGATGTGGAAGGCATGCAACATCCCGTCGCCCGCAAACCAATGATAGTTCTCGTCGCGCGGATCGAATTGCGGGTTGGGGCCGGTACGATAGAGGCGGCCCGCCAGTTCGCGCGGCATCTCGCCTTTCACGGGCAGATCGGCGAAATCGTCTTCGCTGCGGATGGGGGCAAAATTGCCAGCGAGAAAAGGATTGATGCGGGCGGGCGCGTTCATGACCATCCTCCTTTGCGAATAGTATAATATACAACGTAAATTATGTTAGGCTAATTTACAAGAGGTGAGACCAAAAATTCATGCCGCGCGCCCTATCCCCTTCTGAAATCGAGGATTTTCGCGACCGTTTGTGCGAGGTCGCGACCCGTATCTTCGCCGACAAGGGTGCCGACGGCTTCACCATGCGCCAGCTTGCCACCGAACTTTCGGTGAGCCCGATGACTCCCTACCGCTATTTCAAGGACAAGGACGACATCCTGGCCGCCGTACGCGCCCGCGCTTTCGATCAGTTTTCCGAAACGTTGGAGAACGCCTACGACTCGGGAAAGACACCTACCGAGCGTTCGGCTGCGGTGGGCCTGGGCTACGAAACCTTCGCGCGCAGCCATCCCGAAGCCTACAAGCTAATGTTCGACGTTTCGCAACCCAACGAGCAGGACTATCCCGATCTGGTGCGCGCCGGCGCGCGCGCGCGCAAGACGCTGACACGGCATCTCGAAGGCTTGCGCGACGCGGGCCTCATCAAGGGCGATCCGCTTCTGATCGGAACCGTCGTGTGGTCGGCGATGCACGGCGCGCTGATGCTGCAGCTCGCAGGGAAATTGCCGCCGGAATACGATTTCTCGCGCATCCGCAACGAGATCTTCGGCATCGTCGCCAATGCTTATGGCGCGGCCGGGAAAAAATGATCTTTACAAAAAGACCGGTCGTGCTATTTTTTGCCTATGCGAAAAGGCGAAGCCACCCGCGAAGCCATTGTCAGCGAGGCGTTGTCCCAGACGGTGCGGCTCGGCCTTGACGGGCTTTCGCTGGGCACGCTCGCCCAGTCGCTCAACCTTTCCAAAAGCGGATTGTTCGCGCATTTTAAATCGAAGGAAGTGTTGCAGCTTGCCGTACTGGAAGAAGCCATCGCGCGCTTCCGCATCCTTGTTGTTGCGCCTTCCTTGAAGGTGCAGCAGGGGCGCAAACGCTTCGAGGCGTTCTTTCGCAACTATCTCGCCTGGATCAAGGGCGAGGAAGAATTGGCGGGCTGCCCGTTCACCGCGATCGGAAACGATGTACGCGACCGGCCCGGTCCGCTGCGCGATCTGTTCCTGAAGTCGCAGAACGAATGGCGTGTGGCGCTTGCCCAAACTGTGAAGGACGCGGTTCGGCTGAAGGAATTCGCGAGCAACACCGACCCGGCGCAGATGGCGTTCGAATTCATTGGCATCGCGTTCGCCTATCAACAATCGCTCAAGATCATGGAAGACCGCCAGTCGCTCAAGCGCGCCAACAAAGCGTTCGAAGAGTTGCTGGGGCGCGCCGCCGCCTGAATTTTGCGTCAAGAAAAGCACGTTCGGTCGTGCTTAAAATGGAGGAGCATATGAAGATCGTCACCGGCCCCATCAGCCTTTTCGCCGCCAAGGTGGAAATCGCGGCCCACGAGAAAGCCATTCCTTACGAGCGTGTCGAAGTGCCGTTCACGCTTGCCGCACGCTACGAGCCGCGCCATCCCGACGTGCTGCGCATCAATCCGAAGCGGCAGATCCCCGTTCTGATCGACGGCGACCTGGAAATCTTCGATTCCACGCAGATCATGGAATATCTCGAACATCTCATCCCCGAACCGCCGCTATGGCCGCGCGAAGCAAAGGCGCGCGCAAGGGCGCGTCTTCTCGAACACAAGGCGGACGAAATCTTCGCGCCGCAGGTCATCAAGGTTCTTCCCCGCAACGCAACGGACGACGAAGTGAAAACCGCCAAAGAAGGCATCGCCGCCTATCAGCGCGAAATGGACGCGCTTCTCGCGGGCCGCGAATATCTCGCCGATACGTTCAGCCACGCCGACATCGCGCTGTTCATGGCGCAATATTTCGCCTGCATGATGCGGGTGAATGTGCCGGGAGAGTTGGAAAATCTAAGGGCTTGGCAAGCGCGCGTCGGCGCACGCCAAAGCGTTGCGCGCGTGACGGCGGGGATCGCGGCGTTCCTCAAATCGAATAATCTGCCCGCGCCGCAGATTGCGACGCTGGCGCAGGCGGCGGAGTGATCAGCCCTCGACCGCGGCAGCCGGTGCAAGCGGGCCGGAAACCGTAACGCTTTCGGTTTCCGCGGCGCCAAGCCCGTCGCGGGCCGCAAGACCATCACGGATTTCCTGGTGGCGCTGCTCGGTGAGGCGATAGCCCCACATGGCAGCGCCGCCGACCAGGATGGAAAGTACGGGCGCGGCCACAAAACAGGCTTCGAGACCCCAGATCGCATCGGGCGTGTTGACCGAGCCTTCGGCGGCCTTGAAGCCGATATTGTCGAGAATCGTGAAGGTGATGCCGACCGACAGCGCCGAGCCGATCTTCTGCACACCGGTGAACAGTGCGTAGAGCAGCCCGATGCGATCCTTGCCGGTTTCGAGCCGTACTTCGTCGCTCACATCGGCGACCATCGCATTCAGCAGGAACAGATAGGCGCTGGCGATGAAGCCCACAATGAACATGGCGGGCGCCATGAGCTGAACGTTTGCTGCGGGCAGCAGCAGCACGCAGCTTTGCGTGATCCCGTGCAGGACGCTGGCCAGGATGATGGTGCGGTGCTTGCCGATGCGCCGCGACAGCCACGCCCAGAACGGCGCGCCGCCGAGCCCCGCACAGATATAGATGAGCAGCAGAATGTTGGACTGGTAAAGCGTGTAGCCGCGCGCTTCACGGAAGAAGAAGAAATAGAGCACCGCGGTGATCGCCGGGCCCAGCGTCAGGAAGAGGTCGGCCAAAAGTACGCGGATCATCGAATGGCGCACCAGCAGCGCACGGTAGTCGCGCCAGCTGATGCGTTCGCGCCTTGGCGATTCCGGCGGTTCGGGCACGCGGACGGCGGCGATGAAGGCGGTGATGGGCGCCGCACAGATGATGAACCAGCCCATCGCCCGCACACCGCCCACCTGGCCGGTGCCGAACCAGGAATGAAGAATCGGCGGCAGGATGAGCGCGCCGACCGCGCCCACGACGCCGAATATCTGGATGCGGGAATAGACGCGGGAGCGTTCGTGATAATCTGGCACGAGTGCCGCGCCCCATGCGGCTTGCGACAGCACGCAGAGCGAGAAACCGACATAGAGCACGCCCAGCCAGGCAATCAAATAGTTCGCGCTGACGCCGGGTTCGGCCATGAAAAGCGCATAAACCGCAACCGCGATCAGTGGCGAACTGAGCACAAGGAACGGCCGATAGCGCCCCCAGCGAAGACGCATCCCGTCCATCGCGGCACCCGCGAAGGGATCGAAACCGATGTCGAACAGCCGGACCACCGTGAAGGCCCACCCCGCGGTGGTGAGATCAAGGCCCAGATGGCTGGCGTAATAGTTTGGCAGGTACACGACGAGGCAGATGATCAGCGCCCCCACCGGCATATAAGGGCTCGAATAGGCCGCGAGCATGAGAGGCGAGAGGCGGCGAGAGTGCTGAATCGTCATATGTCCCCACCCCAAATCATCGCGGCCTCCCTGGCGGCGCCTGCGTCACGCTTCCAATGAGACGGCTTTTTGCGGCGCTTGCAACCGAAATCCACGGGATAAAGCAACCGTTACACGACGGAATTAAGGCGGCGTTTGTGATCCCGCCAGCGCGGAAATAGGACTTTCGACCGCAAGTCTTTCTTCGGCCAGAACGGCAGCGTCGCTTGCATCGAGCTTGACGCGGATCTCGGCGTGGCGGCTTTGATCGAGGCGATAGCCCCACATCGCAAGCCCGCCCAGCACGATCACCAGTACCGGCACGGACACAAAACAGAGTTCGAGCCCCCGCAAGGCTTCCGGCGTATTGACCGCGCCTTCCGCCGCGTTGAAGCCGATGGCGGCAAGAATGGGGAACGTGATGCCCACCGGCACGGCCGAGCCGATCTTCAGGGTGCAGGTCATCAGCGAATAGAGAAGCGCCGTGCGATCCTTGCCGGCCTCCAGGCGCACCTCGTCGCACACATCGGCGACCATGGCGTTCAGGATCAACTGGTAGCAATTGGCGATGAAGCCGACGATGAACATGGCGGGCACCATCAGGCCCATGGATGCTTTCGGCAGCATGAGCAGGCCCGCTTGCGTCACCACGTTGAGGGCCGCTGCGAGTGCCAGCGCGCGATGCTTGCCGATGCGGTTTGCCACCGCGGCAAAGAAAGGCGCGCCGCCAAGACCTGCGGCAAGATAGATGAAGAGAAGAATGTTCGCTTGCCCCGGCGTGTAGCCCCGCGCATCGCAGAAGAAAAAGAAGTAGAGCGCGCCCGTCATCGCGGGACCGAGCGTGAGAAAGAAATTCGCGATCAGAATGCGCGCCATGCTGGGCTGGACGATGAGCGCATAGTAATCGCGCCAGGAGAAACTCTCCCGTTTGGGCGCCGCCGTATGTCGCGGTTCGCGGACAAAGGCGATGGCCAAAAACGCAGTGAGCGGCACCGTGACGATCAAGAACCAGCCCATCGCGTGGATCACCGTTTCCTGATCGGCATGGAAGACGTTGGTCAGAAGCGGCGGGAGGGACAACAGCAGCACCGCGCCCGCGAGACCGGAAAATTGCAGCCAGGCATAAAGGCGCGACCGCTCGTTGTAGTCCGGCACCAGAAGCGCGCCCCAGGCCGTGGTCGCCAGAAGCGACATCGAATAACCGAGGAAGAAGAACAGCAGCCATCCGGTGAGATACGTTGTGCCGACGCCGGGCTTGGCCAGGAACACCATCACCGTGCCGAGAATGAGCACGGGCACGCTCGCCAGAAGCCACGGGCGGAAGCGGCCCATCTTCGTGCGCGTCCACTCCATGCCGATGCCGAGCGTGGGATCGAAGGCGATGGCCACAAGCTGGACGAAGGTGAAGGCAAAGCCCACCGCCGCCAGCGAAAGCCCGATATGGCTCGCATAGTAATTCGGCAGATAGACCGCGAGCGGCAATTGCAGCGCACCCACCGGCAAAGCCGCGCTCGCAAACGCGCCCAGCATGAATGGCGAGAGTCGCGTCGATTGAGAAGGGTTAGCCAATTCGCGTTTTCCGTATCCGTCGCCAAGTGAGGCCGGTTTTCCGGGCGAATGCAACGGGCTGCAGGGACACAAAGAAAAGAGGCGCCGGTTGCCCGGCGCCTCTGAAGTCGGGAGGGACTACGTTGCAATTAGAACGTGGCGCCGATACGAACACCAAAGGTGCGCGGATCAACAAGGAAGGCATTGGTGTACAGACCAGAGGTGGAACTGGTCAGGTACTCGCCCGTGATGCTGTCTTCGTCAAACGCGTTCTTGACGAAGCCCTGGATATACCATTGGTCGTTTGGCGCCGAGAACGTGAGCAGGAAATTGGTGCTTTCCCAGGACTTGATCTTGTCCGGTGTCGCATTGAAGATCCGGCCCCACATGTCCGCCTGCCAGAAGAAGTCGGCACGCGGGGTGATCGAATAGCCGTTGTCGAGATCGAACTTGTATTGTGCACCGATGCTGATGTTCCAAGGTGGGGTGTTCTGCAGCTCGTTGCCGCTGAGAGATTGATGCACGCCGTCGGCCTTATTGTTGGGATCCGTCGGATCGGTCGTCGAATATCCATATGGTGCAAGGATAGCGTTCACCGCGGGATTACAAGTGCCATAGTTGGCAAGCGCTACACCATGCGAGGCCAGAGCCGCCGAACCGCCCGGCGGGTTGGCATAGAGTCCAGGGAAGCCTGCACCCGCCAACGTCGCCGCCAATGGCGCGCCGGCAGGGGTCAAAACGAAGTCAGCCGGTGACATCGTCTGGCCGCCCGTTAAATAAAGCACGCAGTTTTGGCCGATGCTTGCGCCAAGGAGTTGATCCTTCACGAGCACCACATCGGTTCGACCACCAGTGGGATTGCGCTGATCGATAAGAGAAACATTACCGATGCTGGAGTTGGTGTGGCCGAAGTTCAGGGTGAATAGCCAGTTCGTGGTCGGCGCCCAGAGGAATTCGCCTTCAATACCCCAGAGCTTCGCGCTGATGTTCTGGTTGACGGACGTGTTCTGCACGATCGCCGAAACCTGCAGGCTATCGTAGTTGTAGTACCAGCCTGTGATGTTGGCCTGCAGCGTACCATCGAGCAGGATGTTCTTCGTGCCGAGTTCGTAGGCGTCGATGCTTTCTGGGTCGTAGGACGGCGGGATGCCGAGATCGGCCTGAATGCCGGGGTTGAAGCCGCCGGCTTTATAACCACGAGCATAGGAAGCGTAGACCGTGGTCTTGTCCGTGAAATCCAACTGCGGGAACCAGTTCAACACCGCGCGGCCGGTCCACTTGCTGTACGTCACCTCGTTGAAGTCGTAAGAGTTCGCATCGAGGTAATCGAGTGCCGCGCCTTCGCTCGGCGTCCCGATCGGAACGGTGCCCGGGAAGATGAAGATGCGGCCGATCTGTTCTTTGTGGTCGTTCGTATAACGCGCACCGATCGTGAGCTTCAATTCATCGGGAACTATGTCGTAATACACCTCGCCGAAGATTGCCTTCGAGTTCAGCGTATTGCGCAATCCATCGTTGTGATAGTAGCCGGGATTCATGCAACCGACCGCCTGGCAGTCCGGATTGCTCAATCCTGTTACCGCGGCCAGCATCACAAACGGATAGTCAAAGGTGTTTGCGACGACGTAATAGTCGCCAGTGCCTTGGGCTGCGAGATAGTAGCCGGCGAGCAGGAAGTTCAGCGGGCCCTCAAAATTCGAAGAGAACCGCAATTCCGCCGAATATTGCTGACTGGCGTCATTGGACTGATCGGATGCCGTGACAACATCGGAGAATGAACCGTAGTTGCCGCTCGTCAGCCCCAGGCCGCCAATACCGGACACCGGCAGGGCGTTGTTGGCCGCGCCTGCAAAATAGGGAGCGTAATGCGAAAGGTATGCCGTGGCGAAGGCGGGGCTACCGGTAAGGAAAGCGACCGTATTGAATAAATTTGTCTGCGCAGTCGCAATCGCGCCCGGCGCAAACGGCTCACCACCCACATTGTTGTAGCTCTCTTGCGAGAACGTGGAGTGATAGTCATAGCCGCCGACAAAAGTTGCATCGAGCCAGTCCGTGACTCTTTGCTTGACGTTCACGGCAACGAATTCGTCATGGGCATGGTAAATCGGAGTAAAGTCGGTATTGACTTTTCTCAGGTCCGGCGGGTTCAGAACGTCAAGCGGCGCCGGCAACGTCGGTGCAGCCGAAAGATCGAACAGTCCAAGCCCTCCCAATCCAAAAACGCCGAGCGCCTGTTTGCTCGACGCAATCGTCGCCAGGGTGGAATTCAGATTGATGACTCCCGTTCCGAGCGAATCGGGCAAGCAGCCCAAAACACCGGTCGGGTCGAACGTGCAGAGCTGTTTACGTGCACGCATCTTGGAATCGGCTTCATGGGAATACTGACCGGTGACATCGATGGTCGTGTCTGACGTGGGCTCGAAGCGCAGGCTGCCGCGGACCGAATAGGTATCGCCGCTATCGATATCGCTGTTGTCGGCGATGTTCTTCACAAAACCGTCGTGACGGGTCCAGTCGGCAGCAAGGCGGATCGCAGCAACATCTGTCACTAGTGGAATGTTGACCATTCCCTTGATCTCAGCCGCATTGTAGTTGCCGTAACTGGCGTCGCCCGAAGCCGAGAATTCGTCCAATCGGGGCTTGGCGGTACGAATATTCACGGTGCCGCCGGTGGCGCCGCGTCCGTACAGGGTGGATTGCGGGCCGCGCAGCACTTCGATGCTTTCAAGATCGTAGAAATTGGCTTCGGCCAGCGGCGGGTTGGCCAGGAACACGTCGTCTTCGTGAACGGCAACGCCGGATTCGGCGTCATAACCGACCGCGGTGATGCCGATACCGCGGATCTGGAAGTTCGAGCCCGTGAAGTTGCCCTTCGTATAGGTGACGTTGGGCGTGGAGAACTGCAGGTCCTTGAACTGGTTTAATTGGTGGGCGGCAATGTCTTCCGCGGAATAGGCCGTCACCGCGATCGGCACAGTCTGGATGTCTTCGACGCGCTTTTCGGCGGTCACCGTCACGGTTTCGATCTGGGCCAGTGCCGGTATGGCGAAGGCCGTGGTCATCAGAAGAGTGCCGAGCAGCGTAGCGGTGCGGCCGGCCGGACGGTGAAATGACATGCGAAAACCTCCCCTAAAACAGATGCTTGAATAGCGCTGTTCGGGAGACATTCTAGAGGGTCGCTTTTGGTCGACAATGGGTGCGCGGCGCGATGCTTTCAGAGCGTGTGAAGTTGGCAACACTCGCGGGTCGCCCCCCGCAACGAAACCTAATTTTCTAATGCCAGAACCGTCAAAATCCCTACTTTCGCGAGTGGTCCAATAAAAATCGTAATTATTCTCCACATACCCAACTTATGAATGCTGCATAAAAGACATACTTAATATTCTATTTTTTGCACCGCGGGAGAAATAATCTACACGGATGTTAGTTGTATCGCATCCGCGAAGGCATATTTCGGCACGAAGGTGCCGATTGAACCATGAATTCCGCACGGCCTGGGCAGCGTTAGGTCGAATCGGGACGAGGTTCACAAAACGGTGCGCAAAGGTCACGCTCGACCCTTCGTATACGGATGATAGCGAGCCAGAACCGGATATTCGAAAACCTCCGGCCCCCAAGTGGGCAGCGGTCACAAAGACCGCCGCCCAGCAAGGCTTTACCAGTTCTTGGTGATGCGGATACCGAAGAGACGCGGGTCGGTGAGGAACACGTTGGTGGTGAGCGCCGTGTCGTCGGAATTCAGGAACGCGCCGGTGATCGCGGTGGTGTCGAGCACGTTCTTCACATAAGCCATGGCCTGCCAGCCGTCCTGATTGGTGAAGATAAGGGCGAAGTTCAGGTTGGTATAGCCGTGCAGCTGGTCATACGGCTTGTCGTTGAAGATGCGGGCGAAGGAATTTCCCTGCCAGTAGAAGTCACCGCGCAGAGTGCCCGCCCAATCGTCGCTTAGCGGCATGGAGTATTGACCGCCCACAGACAGCGTGAAGGGCGGCGTATTGGGAAGCTTGTTGCCGCCCAGGTCTTTCGAGAACCCTTCACCGTTGTTGGGCGATTTCGTCGGGTCGAAGCCTGTTATGCCGAACGTGCTGAGATCGGGCGGAAAGAATTCGGCGAACCGCGTGGGCGCGCTCGACGCATAGGCGATGTCGCAGGCCAGCACGAGAGGGTTGAACACAGCCGTATCCGCCGGGCTTTGCGGATTGAGTTCGATGATCTGTCGCACGACGGAGGCCGGCAGGATGCAGTTGGTCGTGGAGGTGAGATATGGCCGCACGACCATCCAGTCCGAATGCCCCGCGGTGCGATCCATCAGGTCGATGGCGGACTGGCCGTCTTTGATCGAACTGTCTTCCAGACCGCCGGACAGGTTGAACCTGAGACCCGGCAGCGGCTCCCATGTCGCTTCAATCTCCGCACCCTTCACCTTTGCATCGATGTTCAGGTTGATCGACGTGCGGTCGACGATCTGCGAAATCTGATACCCCTTGTAGTCATAGAAGAAGACATCGCCGTTCAGCGTCAGGTTGCCGTCCAGCAATGCGTTCTTGGTGCCCAGTTCGAAGGCATTGATGTATTCGGGCGCGAAGGTTGCCGGATGCGCGATGAAAGATTGCGAACTGAAGAGGTTCGGCTGCGGCCCCGGCGGATTGGCGCCGCCGCCCTTGTAGCCGCGAGAGTAGGACGCATAGACGATGGTTTGGTCGGTGAAGTCCAGCTTGGGCGTCCAGTTCACGTTGAAGCGTCCGGTGACTTCCTTCCATTCCTGGTTCACGGTGCCACTCACCGGATAGCCGCCGCCAAGCAGAAACACCCAGCTCGGAATGTTCTCGAAATATTTGCGGTCGTCGGTGAAGCGAATGCCGCCGGTCAACTTCACGTCCGGCGTGACCTGATAATAGACCTCGCCAAATCCGGCCCATGAATTCAGCCGGTATGGATTCTGGCTGCGGAAGTAGTTGTGTCCCTGTCCGTCGAGGTTGGTGATCGGATTGGGATCGATATAGGTACCGGCATGTCCGCCACCGAAGGCGCAACCGAAATTCGAAGGGTAGACGCCCGGACCGAACAACTGATTCTGCGTAGGCATCGCCGGTGTCGGCGGAATCTCGAACGTCTCGTCACCCCAGCCGTGACAGGTGGTGAATTCGAACGGGTGCTGGCCGTTCGCGAGTTGCTCCGTGGCGGTGATGAGATTGAAGAAGATGTAGTAATCTTCGACCGTCTGGTAATGCAGATAGTTTCCGCCGACGCTGAAGTTGAGCGGCCCCTCGAAATGCGAGGACAAGCGGAATTCCTGGCTAAGCTGCCAGGCGCGCTCCTGCGACAGGTCTTCGCCGACCATCTTGCTGGAGCAGCCAAGCTGCGGGTCGCAATAAACACCACCCGGCGTCAGGCTATCGGGACCGTCGAGCGTGCCGAATAGGCCAGGCGACGTGTTGAAGCGATTGAAGTCTTCCGTCGAACGCAATTCGTCCTTGTTGTAGCCGGTTTGTGAGGTGAACGTCAGTTCCGGCGTTACGTCGAGATCGGCATTGAATTCGATGGTGTTGTTGCGGGCACGATAGGTCGGCGAGAGCTCGGACTGTATCCGGCGCAGGTCGCGCGACTGCGTCGTGCTGGCGTAAGGATCGATCTGGTTCAGCAAGAAGCCGTTCTCGGCGCTGCCCCCTGCGCCATTGAACACGAACTCGCCTGCGGCGACGAACGGAATGGCCTGGCCGTTCGGCGTCTGGAACGCATCCGCCGAATAGAACGAGGCGGGCAGGCAGCCCTGGCTCAGCCAGGAACGATAGAAATTGGCGTTGCCCGTCGTATCGAGATCGAGACCGGCAACCGAATCCGGCCCCGTATTCTTCTTGCAAAGCTGCTTGGACGAACGGATACGATCATCGTCTTCGGAAAAATGTTCCCACACCAGATAGGCGCGCAGCTTGTCGATGGGATGGAAACCCAACGTCACCCGGCCGGACCACAGATCGCGACCGTCAATGGGCTTGTCGGTGGTTTCGTTGAAGGAATAGCCGTCGCGCTTGGTCCACTCGCCGGCCACGCGGATACCGAACTTGTCGCCCAGCACAGGCACGTTCAGCATGGCTTCGAGACGGCGGTTGTTGTAGTTGCCGACATCGACGGAGGCCATCGCCTCATATTGATCCGACGGTTTGGCGGAAACGAGGTTCACCACGCCCGCCGTCGCATTGCGGCCATAGAGCGTTCCTTGCGGCCCGCGCAGGACTTCGACCTGGCTCACGTCGAAGAATTCCTGTTCGAAGAAATGATTGCGCAGGAACGGCGTATCGTTGAACGCAACCGCCACGGCGGGATCGGTGGCGACCGAAATGGCCTGTGTGCCGATGCCGCGGATCTGGATGTTGTAACCGGTGAAGTTCGTTTTGGTGAATGTCAGGTTCGGGACGTTCTTCACCAGGTCGGGTCCGCCCGCCGTCTGCGTGGCCGTTAACTGTTCCTGGCTCATCGCGGTGATCGCGATGGGAACACTCTGCACATCGGCGCCGCCGAGTTTCGAGGAAGTTACCGTCACGGTTTCCACCGATGCGCCGCGTGGCGCCAATTGCGCAAGTTGAATTTCCTGCGTCACGATGGCTGTGGGCGGCGGTTCGTCTTGCACCACCGCAATCGCACCCGAGGCATGGCGATGCATCGTGAAACCGGTGTCGGCGAAGATGCGCGAGAGGGCTTCGTCGGCCGACAGATCGCCCTTTGCGCCCGCCGTGCGCACACCTTTCACCGCATCGTCCGACACGATGAGCGGCACGCCCGCCTGCTTGATATAGGCATGCAGCGCCGTCTTGAGGTCGCCGCCGGGTACGTTGAAATCGCTTGCCTGGGCGGATGCCGTTGCAAGGACGGCAGCGCTTCCCAGAAACAGGCTCTTCATCAGTTTTGAACGCGTCATGTCTTCCCCCTCCAGGCGGCCGCAAAGCCGCAAATACGAAATGGATCGATGCCTCAGCGAGAAATCACCGTGTTGCCGCCCCGCCGTTCGATGCGCAGCTTGAAAACCTCCTGCGCGACTTCGGTGAAGGCGCTGATGCCGTCGATCGGAAATGTGCCGTCCATCGTGAGCCGCGCCGTCGCCGGATCGGCGATCACGAGCTTGCCCTGGTTGTAGCGATTGAATTGCGCCACCGCGTCGGCCAGCGTGGTGTGATCGAACACCAGGAAGCCGTGACGCCAGCCGAGTTCGTTGGTCAGCGATTGCGCGGTCTTGCGCGTGACGAACACCTTGTTGCCCTTCACTTCCGCCGCTTCATGGCGCGTCAGCAGCACGGGCGATTGCAGGCGGCCATCGGGCGTATCCAGTTGCACGCGGCCTTCGGTGACGGCGACTTCGAGATTCTTGTTGTCGCGGCGCACCAGGAATTTGGTGCCGAGGTCGGTGACGCGATGATCGCCCGCCATCACCACGAAGGGATGTTTGGGATCGTGCGCGATCTGGAAATAGGCCTCGCCGCGTTCCAGAGTGACAAGGCGCTCATGCGCGCTGACGCGGGCGCGCAGCACCGTATTTGTGTTGAGTTCGACTTTCGAACCGTCGGCCAGCAGGACGGACTGATGTCCGCCCACTGGTGTCGCATAGACCGTTTCGTGCGGTCCGCCGTTGCGGGCGACATAAAAAGCCGTTCCCGCACCAAGAGCGGCGACCGCAATCGCCGCCGCTGCAACCCGCCACAGCATGGGGCGGAACGGTTTGCGCGGCTGCGGCGCGGCCGCCGTTTGGGGCGAAGACGGACGCAACGCCGAAAGACGCTCGGTGTGCTCCCAAGCATCCTTCAGTCGCCAATAGGCGACACGATGTTCCCATGAGTGCGCGAGCCAGGCCGAAAGCTCTGTCTCGTCGGCTTCGCCCCAGCTTTCGAATTCGCGGCGTTCCAGCCAATGAGCGGCTTGCGCATTCACGTCCCGCGCGGCGCTCATTTCTTGCTCCGCAGGTCGGAGGCGTTGCCATAGAGCATGTCGGCCAGCGCGCAGAGGCCGTTTGTGAGATGTTCGGACACCGTCTTCTCGCTGATGCCCATGCGTTGGGCGATTTCTGGCCGCGACAGGCCTTCGATCCGGCGCAACGTCACCACTTCGCGGGCGCGCGGCGGCAGGCGGTCGAGCGCGCCTTGCAGCTTGCGCAGCACATCGCGGGCCATGGCGTTGCGTTCCGGCCCCGGCGCATCGATGGCGATTTCCAACTCGTCGAGATCGGCCACCGCCTCGATGGGTACGATCTGCTCCCTCCGCACGCGGTTGATCAGGAGATTGCGCGCCGTCGTGAGCACGAAGGCCTTGGTCTTTTCGGGAACTTCCTTCTGGGCGGCTTCGCAAACCCGCGCATAGACCTCCTGCCGGAGATCCTCGATGTCGCTCTTGTTGCGCCAGTTCTGATGCAGGTAATGCATCAACATTGCCTCCATCGGCAGAACCTCGCGGACAAACCAAACCTCCACCTCAGACGCCGTCATGGTGGCGCCCGGTTTGAAGAGGCCGGTCCCCCGGCTTGTTTCGACTGTTTCGGCCATCCCCCAGGAAGCCCTGCCTTTCGAGGGGTTAGAGCGAAAGACTACGCTTGGGAGACAAGCGGCAAAGGGCTGTTTCGGGGTGGGTGACGGAATTATTTTTGTGCTGCTATGCGGCAAAAAAGAAATGGCGGCGAGTCGAAACCCGCCGCCACCTGGTGAAACAAGGTACGAGTAGAAACTAACCGCCTAGCCCGATGCTGATGGTGGCATAGGGGCCGTGAAAGCCGACGTCGGTGGTGCTGCGTGTCTCAAACCCGCTGTCCTTCGCGCCGAAGAAGAAATCGGCGCGATAGCCAGCACTCAGCTTCGCATTTGGGAAACGAAACGATAGCGCCGCGAAACCGCCGACATTGGGAACGGTAACCATGCGCGAGCGCGTGCGGTTTACCGGCGTATAGGTGTGGACCGCTTGTACGGCCGTTCCGCTGGGGCCGCCGTAATCGCGGACGCTTGAATGATGAGTGGTCTTTGCCTTTTGCCGCCCGAACAAAAGAGCCGCGTTCACACCCCAATCGAGCGCGACCTGCCCGTCATCGACCGTTCCCAGAAGGCCTGTGGTGTTTTTCATGGAAAGCGACGGTCCGAGCGCATGCAAACTGTCGGTGCGCTCCATAACGGCTGCAGATGCGTGATGCAGGGCTCTGATATAGTATTTGTGGATAGGCCCAAATACGAATTCGCCTTGTTCAAACGTTGCCACCGGGTCGGCAAAAGAATTTCCTTTAGACTTGGCGTTCATCTGCGCATATCTGGCACCGAAACTTATAACCGTGTCCGTTCCGTGGCCGAACAAGCCGATACCGACATCCTTTCCAACCTGGAAATCGGCAATCGCATGAGACTCGTAGTTCTTGATGTTGTGGGTCGCATAAGCAGGAAAGGTTGGAGTGACAGGCACGGCAACCAGGCCACCCGATTGAAAAGTCGTCTGCTTTAGTTGCGGTCCGATGATTGTCTTCTGGTTTATGAGATGTCGCGTGGTCTGAGAACGGCCATATCTTGCAGACGCCGTGAATACCCAATCCGAGCCATGGGGATGGAAAGAGATGCTTCCTTCCGCTCCATAGGTCCGACCAAGCTCGTTCTCTATCGCCGCCAACGATGGGAAGCCCGAGGCTCTGGTCGACGCATCCAGCGGCGGCAGAAAGGGGTCGGCATCTCCGGCGACGCTCTCGAAATGCCACCCGCCTTCGACCCAGATTGTGGGACGATCCCTGTCCGCTGCCAGTGCTGTTTCCGGGATGGATGCAATAAGAACAAAGGCCGACACTGTCGCCAAAAGCTTCTGACGGATGTTTGCTGCGTTTGACGTGTTGTGAAGTTCGCTCATTGTGCAATCCCCCTTACCAGTTCTTCGTGACGCGAATGCCGAACAACCGCGGATCGGTGAGGAACACGTTGGTTGTCAGACCTGTGTCATCGCTGTTCAGGAAATCGCCCGTGATAGCTGTCGTGTCGAACGCATTCTTGACGTATGCGGTGGCCTGCCAACCGTTCTGGTTTGTCAGGATCAATGCGAAGTTCACATTGGTGTAGCCGTGCAGGCGATCATAGGGATTGTCGTTGAAGACGCGCGCCCAGGAATTGGCCTGCCAATAGAAGTCGCCGTGAAGTGTTGCCGCCCAATCATCCGTTACCGGAACCGAGTATTCCGCGGTGAATGAAGTGGTGAAATGGGGCGCATTGGGAAGTTCGTTGCCGCTCAAATCCTTCGTGAACCCTGCGCCATTGTTGGGCGCCGGACCGTAATCAACGCCGTTCCAGGTGTTCTGCCCGGTGTAGGGATGACCCGGCGTGCCGGCAAGCGGATCGAAGCCGCCATACGATCCCGGTATGATCTCCTGATTGGTTGTATTGGTACCTGTCGGATTCAGCTGGTACTGCTTGCCGGTGACGGGGTCGACATGACCATTGTACGCGAGCTGGCAGGCATACAGAATTCCGTAGTTGTTGTTGAAGGGGGTACCGGGGTCGGGATTGAGAAAATATCCCACGAGGTATTCGGGCAAAAGGCAGTTCGACGCCTCCGTCACGAACGGCTTGACCAGAACCCAGCCGGGATGTCCCGCAGTGCGATCCATCAAATCGACAGCCTGCGATCCGTCGGCAAGACGTGTTTGCTCGTAACCGCCGGAGAACGAGAATCTCAACCCCGGCACAGGCTCCCACGTCGCCTCCAGCTCAGCGCCCTTGATGGTCGCGTCGAAATTCAGATTGACCGAGGTGCGATCCACAATCTCCGAAATCTGATAGCCCTTGTAGTCGTAGTAGAAGAAGTTGCCGTTGAGCGTCAGCGCACCGTCCAGCAGCGTGTTCTTGGTGCCGAGCTCATAGGCGTTGATGAATTCGGGTTTGAATGTGAGAGGATGCGTGATGCTTGGGACATCGCCATATCCGACAAACGCAAGAAACAACGCGCCGGGCGGATTGGCGCCGCCAGCCTTGTAACCGTGGCCGAAGGTTGCATATACGAGCGTCTGATCGGTGAAATCGAGCTTCGGCGTCCAGTTGGCGGCGAAGCGACCGGTCCACTCCTTCCATTCCTGATCCACCACGTCAGTGACGACATAGCCGTAACCCGCTGCGAGAATTGCGCTAGGAATGTCCACGAAGTGCTTCTGATCGTCCGTCCAGCGCAAGCCACCGGTCAGTTTGAGATCGTCGAAGACATTGTAATAGACCTCGCCGAAACCGGCATAGGAATCGAGCAAATAAGGATTCTGGCTGAGAAAGTAGTTGTGGCCCGCATAATCCAGATCGTCGATCGGATTGGGATCCATCCAGCCACAGGCATACCCTGCAGTGCCCGGATGGGCAGGATCCACCGGGTGGGTGACCGGGCGTATGATCAGTCCGCCTGCAATGCCACCGCCGGGATCGCATTGCGATGCGGCCGGGTTGTTAGGGTCCCAATAGCCGCCGGTGAATTTGGCATTATATAATGTGAGCGTGTTGAAGAAGATCAGGTAGTTCTCCTCCGTCTCGTAATGCATGAAGTTGCCGCCGATATTGAAATTGAGCGGGCCGCTCATATGCGAAGCAAGGCGGAATTCCTGGTTGAACTGCCAGGCATGTTCTTCGCTCATATCTTCCGCGACGAGGCGATTGCTGCAACCCAATTGGGGATCGCAAAAATAGCCGCTGGCCTGGCCGGGGCCGCCGTCTGAACAAAGCCCGTCAGGAGCGCGTAACGTACCATCGTTGCAGACGTAAGTTCCGTCCGCTTGCGTGAGACTGCTGGTGGGGTCGTAGATGAATATACCCGGCTGTGTATTAAAGCGATTGAAGTCTTCGGTCGATCGCAGAAAATCGTTGTTGTATCCGGTACTCGATGTGAGCGTCAGAGACGGCGAAACCACGTAATCGACATTGAGCTGGAAGACATTGTTCTGCGCCCGATAATTGGGATTGAGGGTCGACTCGATGACGCGGAGATCTCTTGACTGGACCGTGCTGGCATAGGCGTCGCGGGTACCATTTATCGGAACACCAAAAGCAACCCCCTGACCCGCCCCGATCAGACCGCCGAAATAGGGCAGAGAAAACGAGTTCGGGGCCTGAAAGGCTTCAGGACTGTAAAGGGAGACGGGCAAGCAACCCTGGCTCAAATATGCCGCTCCATAGATGCCCGTCGGATAGCCATAAATAGTGTCCGGCCCGTTATCACGCTTGCAAAGCTGTTTGCTGGAACGCAGGCGGTCGTCGTGTTCCTGGAAGTGCTCCCACACGAAATCGGCAGTGAGAGCTTCCGTCGGCTTGAACCGAATGGTTGTGCGGGTCGACCAGAGATCGCGTCCGTCGATGGGGCTGTCGGTGATCGCGTTGAACGAATAGCCGTCGCGCTTGGTCCATTCACCCGCAACGCGAATGTCTAATCGATCGTCGACGACAGGCAGGTTGATCATGCCTTCGAAACGGCGGTTCTTGTAATTGCCGATATCCGCGCTCGCCATCGCCTCGAACTGGTCGGTCGGCTTGGCGGAGGTAAGGTTCACCACGCCTGCGGTCGCGTTGCGCCCGTAAAGCGTGCCTTGCGGCCCGCGCAGCACTTCGACCTGGCTGACGTCGTAGAATTCCTGTTCGAAGAAATGGTTGCGGATGAACGGCATGTCGTTGAACGACACCGCGACCGCCGGATCGGTGGTGACCGAAATCGCCTGCGTGCCGATGCCGCGAATCTGGATGCTGTAGCCGGTAAAATTGGTTTTGGTGAAGGTCATGTTCGGGACCTGTTTGATCAGGTCCGGTCCGCCGGCCGTTTGCGTGGCGGTGAGTTGTTCTTGCGACAACGCCGTAATCGCAATCGGAATGCTTTGCACATCCGCGCCGCCGAGTTTCGACGAGGTGACGGTCACGGTCTCGACCGCCGTGCGTGGCGCAGGGGTGGCTTGCGCGATCTGGATGTTGGCTATGTCGTCGTTTGCGGCAGAATTCCCGCGTACAATCGCCATCGCACCCGATGGATCGCGGCGGATGGTGAAACCGGTGCCGGAGAGGATGCGCGTCAAAGCGTCGTCGGCAGAGAGATTGCCCTGCACGCCTTTGGTGCGCACGCCTTTCACCGCGTCGCCCGATACGATCACGGAAACGCCCGTCTGCCGTGCATAGGTCGTCAACGCCGCTTTCAAATCGCCGCTTGCGATATTGAATTCTTCGGCGTTGGCGGCGGTCGCGATTGCCACGGCGCAGGCGCTTGTCAGGATGGCGGTTTTTAGTCTGGCGGTGGTGTTCACGAATTCCCCCTCTATGTCTTGGAAAGGCAGAGCTTTTCCGAATTCCTTCAACTCAGCGTGCGATGACGATCTGCGCTCCGTGTCTTTCGAAACGAAGGCCGAAAACTTCCTTGGTGACGCGGGCAAACGCTTCCACGTCGTTGGCGCGGAACGTACCGACCACGGGCAGGTGTGCCGCCGATTTGGCGACAATCAGTTTCTCGCCGTTGTAGCGGTTGAACTCGGCGGCTGCGTCGGCGAGCGTGGTGTTGTCGAAGATGAGAAGGCCGCGTTGCCAGCCGAGCGATTCCGCGAGCGCGCGCGACGGCTTCTTGGTCAAGGAAACCTTCGTCGCGGTCGCCACCACGACGTCACCCGGCAGAAGCGCGATGGGCTTTTCCTGTTCCCTGCCGGGATCGAAGGCGACCTTGCCTTCCATCACGGCCACTTCGAAGCGTTCGCTGTCGCGGCGCACGCTGAATCGCGTGCCGAGATCGGTGACCGTGCGGTTGCCCGCGAACACGCGGAAAGGGCGCTGCGCATTGTGCGTGACGTGGAAATAGGCCTCGCCCTTGTCGAGCCAGACTTTGCGTTCGCGGCCGCTTAAATCCATGCGCAAGGTGGTGTCGGTGTTGAGCGCGATCTGCGAACCGTCGACCAGGGTGATGGTTTCGCGTCCGCCGACCGGCGTGGTGTAGGTTTTTTCGTTGGAGGTGGTGAGATATGTGCTTGCCGCCACACCCACCACGGCAATAACCGCTGCCGCCGCAACCGCGCGCAAGGCGGTGGGCCAGGCGTCTTTCAATGTTTCGGCGAAGCGGCGCGAGGCTTGCGGCTTCAGCGCCACCAGCTTGTCGGCCCGGCCCCATGCTGCCTCCGCGCGCAGGAACGCCACGACATGGGCGTGGGATTGCGCGAGCCATGCGTCGAGTTCTGTTTGGGCTGCTTCGTTCCAGCCATCGCCGTCGCGGCGCGAAATCCAGTCCGCGGCTTCTGCCCGGATTTCTTTGGCATTGCGGTCGCTCATCGCGATCTCCCTTCGCCAAACATCGCGTCGGCGAGTGCGTTGACGCCGTCCGAGATGTGGCGGTCGACGGTTTTTTCCGAGATGCCCATGCGCAGCGCGATCTCGCGATGCGAAAGGCCTTCGATCTTGCGCAAGGTCACCGCCTGCCGGCAGCGGCGCGGCAGGCGCGACAGCGCGGTTTCAAGCAGGCGCAATTCCTCGCGCGCGATCACCCATCGATCGGCACCCGGCTCATCCTTGGCGATGTTCAGCGCTTCGAGATCGGCGACCGCTTCGATGGAGACAATCGCTTCGTGGCGAACGCGATTGAGCAGAAGATTGCGCGCGACGGTGAAGAGGAATGGTTTCGCCGGATCGGGAATCTTCTTCAACGCTGCCTGATAGACCCGCACATACACGTCCTGGCACAGGTCTTCGGCTTCGTTCTTGTTGCGCAGGCTGTGGCGCAGGAAGTGCATCAGTGCCGCTTCAAGCGGCAGCACTTCGCGGACAAACCACGCATGGACGTCAGAGGCGGTCATGTCGTCCCCGGCCAAGCGCGCACCCGCGCCTTCACGACCAGTTTCGACCGTTTCCGCCATCGCCCAAAAGCTTCCCGCTCGCAAAGGGTAAGATGTGCTCTTCACATCAGGTAGAACACGCGAGCGGAGCGAACTCCCCATAAGACCGGATGGGCCGCACCTTATATATGTGCGGATTTCGGGGTTCGCGGCGGCAAATTCCTAATATTTCCATTCAAAAACAGCCGCTTGACCGAAAGCGTTGACTCCTGAGCTGGCCGGAGCATTATAGAACATAACAGGAACAAATGGGAGAAAAATGAGTCGCCCTGCCCACTTACTGGCCTCGCTCCGGCAATCGCTGGAGCGGTCCGAGCCCAATCTGGCTTGCGTCCCTCTGGGCCATGCGGGTGCCGATGAGGTGTTGCGGGGTTTGCGACGCGAGGCGCTGCACGAGGTTTATGCGGCGGAGGCTGGAGACAGCGCGGCGGCTTCCGGTTTCGCGGCGGGGCTCGCACACCGGCTTTGCGCGGGCCGTTCGCTTCTGTGGATACGGCAGGAATTCTCCGCGCTCGAACATGGCGAGATCAACGGCAGCGGCTTGCTCGAACTGGGTATCGATCCGCCGAAGATCATTCTCCTGCGCGTCGATCACGCGAAGGATGCGCTGAAAGCCGCGGGCGATGCGCTGTCCTGCACTGGATTGGGCGCGGTGGTGATCGAGATATATGGCGAACACAAGGCGCTCGATCTCACCGCCACGCGACGGCTGATGTTCGCCACCGAACGCGACGGCGTGAGCGCGGTGCTGTTGCGCCTGGGCGCGGAGGCCGATGCGAGTGCCGCCGAAACGCGCTGGATCGTGCGTTCGGCGCCCTCCCCTGCCGAAGACGATTTCGGTTTTGCGCGCTTCGACGCGACGCTCGCCCGCAACCGTCACGGCCAGACGGGCCGATGGATCATGGAATGGAATGGCAACGATGGATCTTTTCACGAACCGGCGGAGAATCCTTTCGGTCTGGCTGCCGCGCCTGCCGACGGATCGCTTGCGGCGGAAAGCTGGCCCAAAGAAGATTGGCGATGGGCCGGATAAGCCGCTTGTCGTTTCGATCAAGAACGACAATGCGCTGAGGATTTATGCGGCCGACCGGCAGGCCGCGCGGCTGGGTCTGAAATCGGGCATGGCGCTGGCCGATGCGCGCGCGATGGTTCCGGTTCTGGATGTGGCCGAGTCCGATCTGCCTTCGGATCGCGCGCTGCTCGAAAAGATCGCCGATTGGTGCGACCGCTTCACGCCCTTGGTGGCACTCGACGAACCGCACGGGCTTCTGCTCGATGTGACGGGGGTGGATCATCTCTTCGGCGGCGAACGCGCATTGTGTGAGACGGTGCACATGAAACTCTCCAGGCAGGGTTTCATCGTGCAATGCGCGATGGCCGGAACGGCGGTCGCGGCGCGCGCGCTTTCCCATTACGCCCCCGGAACGATCGCGCTTCCGGGCAAGGAAGACGAAGCGATTGCCAATCTTCCCGTAGCCGCCCTGCAATTGGACGGCGGCATCGCTCACAGCCTGCGTCGCGCAGGGCTGAAGACCATCGGACAGGTGGCCGCGCGCAAACGCAACGAACTGACCGCACGCTTCGGCAAGGAGATGGTAGGCCATCTCGATCACGCGCTGGGCCACAGCGAAGAACCGGTTTCGCCGCGTCGTCCGCTGCCCGATTTCATGGCGGAACATCGCTTCGCTGAACCGCTGACGGTGCAGGACGCGATCCTCGCGAGCCTGAAAATGCTTGCCGAAACGCTGGGCGAGGTTCTGGAGAAACATGGGCGGGGCGCGCGCGAAATGACGGCCGTGTTCTTCCGGGCGGACGGCGCGGTGAGACGGCTTTGCGTGCAGACGGGCGCGCCCACCCGCGATGCGGCGATCATCGCGCGGCTGTTCCGCGAACGCCTCGATTCCCTTGCCGATCCGCTCGATCCCGGTTTCGGTTTCGATCTCATCCGTCTCGAAGCCAGTTGCGCGGAGAACCAGACGGAAGAAACGCCCAGCTTCGAAGCCGACGCGCGCGCGGCAAGGGACGTCGCCTTCCTCGTGGACCGTCTGGCCGCACGTTTCGGCGCACAGCGCGTCCAGCGTTTCCAGCCGCAGGACACACATATTCCCGAAGCCGCCGCCGTCGCCGTACCTGCGCAATATGCGGGACCGACAAAAACGGCTTGGCATATGCAACGCGGAAAGGACGATCCGCCGCGCAGACCATTGCGGCTTCTGGCAAAACCCGAACCCATCGAAGATGTGATGGCGCTCGCCCCGGATTCGCCACCCAAGCGTTTCAAATGGCGACAGGTCCGCCATAGCATTGCCCACGCCGAAGGCCCCGAACGCATCGCCATGGAATGGTGGCGGCATCAGGAGCAGATGCCGACGCGCGATTATTTCCGGGTGGAAGACGAAGAAGGCCGCCGTTTCTGGCTCTATCGCGAAGGCCTCTACGCCGAAACGCGCGAACCCAAATGGTTCGTCCATGGAGTGTTCGCGTGACCTATGCCGAACTCGCGATCACGACGAATTTTTCGTTCCTGAGGGGTGCATCGCATCCCAAGGAACTCGCGATTGCGGCCACCTTGCAAGGCCATTACGCCATCGGCATTGCCGACAGAAATACACTGGCGGGTGTTGTGCGCGCTTACGATGCATTGATGCATCCCAAATTGCCCCGGAACAAACCAAAGCTTCTTGTCGGAAGCAGACTCGTCTTCCGCGACGGCACGCCCGATATTCTGGCCTATCCGACAGATCGCGTGGCTTACGGCCGTCTTTGCCGCCTGCTTTCCACAGGCAAACTTCGCGCTCCGAAAGGGGAATGTTTTCTAGATTTCGCCGACCTTTTCACTTGGCACGAAGGACTTCTCTTCATTGTCATGCCGCCCGAAAGACCGGGTGCGGAAACAAAATCGACCTTGGATATTCTTGCGCAGATCGCACGCAACCGCGTGTGGCTCGCCGCTGCCAGACTGCATCGAGGCAACGACCGGAAGCGGCTGGATAATCTGCAGGATATGGCCGATGACTATCGCGTGCCGCTGATCGCCGTCAACGATGTGCTTTATCATTCAGCCGATCGCCGCGAATTGCAGGATGTCGTCACCTGCATTCGCGAACACGTCACGCTCAACGAAGCCGGCAAGCGGCTGGAGATCAACGCCGAGCGCCATCTGAAACCGCCGGAAGAAATGGCACGCCTGTTCCGAAAGCATCCACGCTCCATTGAAGAGACCGTCAAATTCGCCGACCGGGTTTCCTTCACCCTCGATCAGATCAAATACAACTATCCCGACGAACCTATGCCACCAGGCAAGACGGCCCAGCAACATCTGGAAGATCTCACTTGGGAAGGTGCAGAGAACCGCTATCCTGAAGGTGTCCCGGAAAAGGTGCGAAAGACCCTTAAAAAAGAACTGACTTTGATCGAGAGGAAGCAAAATTATGCCCCTTACTTCCTCACGGTTCATGACATCGTCCGGTTCGCGAATGAAAAGAAAATACTTTGCCAAGGGCGTGGATCGGCTGCGAATTCCGCGGTCTGTTATGCGTTGGGTATCACTGCGGTGGATCCGCTACAGATCGATCTTCTATTCGAACGCTTCGTTTCGGAAGAACGCAGCGAACCACCGGACATCGATGTGGATTTCGAGCATGAGCGGCGCGAAGAGGTCATCCAACACATTTACAAACGCTATGGCCACGACCGCGCCGCACTCACCGCCACCGTGATTTGCTATCGCCCCCGCAGCGCCATCCGGGAAGTGGGAAAAGTGTTCGGTCTCACCGAAGACGTGACGGCGGCGCTCGCCAGCGGTGTGTGGGGAAGCTGGGGTTCGATGCTCAAGGAGCGCGAAGTCCGGCAGGGCAATCTCGATCCGCACAACCTTGTCATCGCGCGCGCGGTGCTTCTCGCCAACGAATTGATCGGATTCCCGCGCCACCTTTCGCAGCATGTGGGCGGCTTCGTGCTGACGCGCGACCGGCTGGACGAGATCGTTCCCATCGGCCCCGCCGCGATGGACGACCGTTATTTCATCGAATGGGACAAGGACGATCTCGACCGAATGGGCCTGATGAAGGTCGATGTTCTGGCGCTCGGCATGCTCACCTGCATCCGCAAGGCGTTCGATCTCTTCAAGCAGCACGAGAATAGGCCCTATACGCTCGCCACGATCCCGCGCGAACAGCCCGAAGTCTACGACATGTTGTGCAAGGCCGACGCCATCGGCGTGTTCCAGGTGGAAAGCCGGGCGCAGATGAACATGCTGCCGCGCCTGAAACCGCGCGAATTCTACGATCTTGTGATCGAGGTGGCGATCGTGCGGCCGGGGCCCATACAGGGCGACATGGTGCATCCTTATCTGCGGCGCCGCGCCGGAATCGAGAAAGTGGACTATCCCGCGCCGTCACCAAAATTCGGACCCGCAGACGAACTGGTGAATGTTCTCGGCAAAACCAAGGGCGTGCCGCTGTTCCAGGAACAGGCCATGAAGCTTGCCATTGTGGCGGCAGAGTTCACGGCGGAGGAAGCCAATGGCCTGCGCCGCGCCATGGCGACGTTCCGCCATGTCGGCACCATCGACCAGTTCCGCGAGAAGATGGTGAACGGCATGGTGCGTCGCGGTTACGAACGGGATTTCGCCGAACGCTGCTTCCGGCAGATCGAAGGCTTCGGCAGCTACGGATTCCCCGAAAGCCATGCAGCGAGTTTTTCGCATCTTGTCTACATCTCGGCGTGGATCAAATGCCATCATCCGGCGGTGTTCGCGTGCGCGCTGCTCAATTCGCAGCCCATGGGCTTCTATGCGCCCGCAGAGATCGTGCGCGACGCGCGCGAGCATGGCGTCGATGTTTTGCCGCCCGACATTAATTTCAGCCACTGGGACAACACGCTGGAACGCAACGCCTGCGGCGTGATCGCGTTGCGACTTGGCTTACGCCAGGTCGACGGCTTCGGCGAGGGACTCGCCTCCGAGCTTGTGAACGCGCGGGGCTACGGATTTTCATCGCTCGAACATCTGGTGCGCCGGACGGAAATCCCCAAACGCGCGCTCGTCGTTCTGGCGGAAGCCGATGCCTTCCGCTCTCTCGGCATGGACCGGCGCGAAGCATTGTGGGCGGTCAGGCGATTGAGCGATGTCAAACCGTTGCCGCTTTTCGCCGCCAGCCGGCAAGCCGAACAGGCGTCGGAAACCATCGCGGCGCTCCCCGCCATGCCGCTCGGCGAGCATGTGCTGGCCGATTACCAGATGCTGCGGCTCTCGCTCAAAGCCTATCCGACGCAGTTCCTGCGCGAACGCTATGCGCGCGAAAAAATCCTGAGCTGCAAGGAGGCCGCAAATGCGAAAGACGGCGCCTTCGTGCGCGCCGCGGGCATCGTGCTGGTGCGCCAGCGCCCCGGCGAAGGCAAGGCCGTATTCATCACCTTGAGCGACGAAACCGGCATACTTAATGCCGTGGTGTGGATTTCGACCTTCGAGCGCTATCGCAAGGAAGTGATGGGGGCGCGCCTGCTTCTGATCGAAGGGCGCATTCAGAGAAGCGAAGACAACGTCGTTCACCTTATGGCCGAGCACATGGCCGACCGCAGCGAAGACCTGCGCCTCTTATCGGAAGAAAGCCCCGCAGCACCGGCGATCACCGAGCCTTATGTGCCACGCCATCCGCGGAATGTGCGGGTTTTGCCGAAATCGCGGGATTTTCATTAATGCGTTAACCCGGCCCAATTAACCACGCCCTTGGAATTAAAGGACGATTTGGCCTTTCCGCCTCCGCGACTCTGGCATTTTTTTACGAATTGGAAGGTGCTTCTCGCGCAAAAGCGGCACTGGAAAAGGATGGGTGTGATGCCGGGGTTGCGCCATCACGCAGTGCTGCTTCTGAAACGCTTTGCCGCGAACAAGCGGGGCAACGTCGCGTTGATTTTCGCAATCGGCCTGCCTGCGATAGTTTTGAGCGCGCTCGGCGCTGTCGACCTGACGTCGGTCATCAATGACCGCACCAAGATGCAGGCGGTCGCGGATTTCTCGGCGCTGAATGCCGCCAAGCAACTTGCGTTGGACACTTCGCCTGCCACCGCCACGCGCGCGAAGAACGAAGCGGAAAGCGAATTGGCGGAAATCGCCAAACGCTGGTCGCTGACAATCGACGCGCAAGTCGTGGAAGACGGCAAGGCGGTACAGGTTTCGGTGAGAGGCCATCGCCCGTCCTATTTCCACGACATGTTGCCCAAAGGCGGCTGGACGGCGAGCGCCTCCGCCACCGCCGAGATCGAAGGGCTGACGCCGCTCTGCGTGCTGGGTTCGGGCGACAACACGGGCGGCCTTCTGGGATTGGGATTGGGCGCCACGCCCGATGTCATCGCGCTCAAGAACACCGCGCATCTGAGTGCCGCTTCGTGTCTCGTACAGTCCAACAACGCGATCAAGGTGAGCAACAGCGCCGCCGTCGAAGCGCAGGCCGTGCAGGCCGTCGGCGACGCATCCGGAGCGATCACCCCGGCCGCGATGACGGGGGCTGCCACGATCGACGATCCGTTCGCCTCGCTCAACACCAATGTTCCCTCGCTCTGCACCGACCTGAACGTGAAACTGACGGCCGGCACGACCACGCTGCAGCCGGGCGTGCATTGCGGCGTGATCTCCGTCCTCAACAACGCCAAGCTGATCCTAGCGCCGGGCGAACATTATTTCTTCGCCTCCACGCTCACGCTCGCCAACAACTCGAAACTGATCGGCGTCGACGTGGCGTTGATCTTCGACACGCTGTCGCTCTTCGCCTTCACCGATCAATCCGACATCGAACTGGAAGGGCGCAAGACCGGCCCGTTTGCCGGCTTCGTGATCGCCACCACCAAGGGCAACACCAAGACCTTCACGATCTCGACCACCGCCGCCCACAAGCTTCTGGGCGTGGTCTACATTCCCAGCGGCATGTTGAGCGTCACCGGCAACAGCCAGGTGGCCGAGAATTCGGCCTGGACGGTCATCGTGGCCAAGGCGCTCAGTATCAGCGGCGGCGCCAATCTCGTCGTGAACGCGGGCTACACGGTGAACAACGTGCCGCCGGTACCGACCGGCGTCGGCCCGTCTGCGGCCACTTCCACGGTCAGGCTGATAAACTGAGCGGCGCGCCAAGGCGCGACGGCGGGAATGCTATGAGCACCTGCGTGCCCGCGCCCGGCGTGCTCGCCAGTTCCAGCGTGCCGCCATGCAATTCCATGAACTGCTTCGCCATGGGAAGGCCGAGACCCGCGCCGTCATATTTGCGCGACAGCCTGCCGTCGACCTGGCTGAAACGTTCGAGTGCGCGCGGGATGTCTTCGGGGGCGATGCCGATGCCGGTGTCGCGCACTTCCAGACAAAGCTCCGCCCCACGCGAGAAAGCATGCACACTCACCGTCCCGCCGGCGGGCGTGAAGCGCACGGCGTTGGCGAGCAGGTTGACCAGCACCTGACGCACCAACCGGCGATCCGCATTGAGGCGCGGCAGGTTCGGCGCGATGCCGGTGGAAAGCGAAAGGCCCGCCCCTTCCGCCTGCGGCTCGACCATGCGCAGCGCTTCGGCGATGACGTCGGCAGGCGAGAACTCTTCGTCGTGCAACGTCGCCCGGTCGGCATCCATGCGCGACAATTCGAGGATGTCGTTGATCATCGCAAGCAGATGGGCACCGCTGTCGCGGATGTCCTGCGCATAGCGGCAGTAGCGTCCGTTGCCGATGGGGCCCAGCGCCTGTGCCGTCAGCATCTCGGCGAAGCCGATGATGGCGTTGAGCGGCGTGCGCAATTCGTGGCTGATGGCCGCCAGGAATTGCGACTTGGCTTCGCTGGCCTTCTGCGCCCCGCGCGAGGCTTCGATCAGTTCGGAGGATGTTCGTTCGAGTTCGCGCTTGGTGAGTTCCACTTCCCTCACGCGATCCAGCAATTGCCGTTCGGCGCGATGGGCGCGGTCGACGAAGCGGATCTGGTAGTTGAGCAGCCGCCAGTTGATCGGCTTGACGATGAACGACGATGCACCCATGGCAAAGGCGCGGTCGATGGCCACCACGTCCTCGCGGCCGGTGATGACGATGACGGGAAGCCGTTTCGTGGCTTCCTCGGCCCTCAGCGCGTCCAGCACCTGGAAGCCGTCGAGCCTGGGCATTTCGAGGTCGAGCAGCACCAGGTCGCAGCCCTGCTCGCGGATATGGGTTAATGCCTGTTCACCATCGGCGGCCACGGAAACGCGGCCTTTCTCGGATGCCAGATGGACCTGGGCGAATTCGCACAGGATCGGGTCGTCATCCACGAACAGCAGATGCAACGGCTCGTCGAGCACATAAAAGAACTCGCCCTGCGCGGCGGCGGACATGCCCAAATCTCCAATAGCGCCCGCATGTTAAGGGGAGGGTCATTAATCGCTGGTAACTCTGGGCAGCGACCAGTTTCGGGATCGGCCGAGTGCAGCAGGAGCGTCGAACCGCGCGGCGGCAAAGCACGCTGAGGCGCAAGCTCGTGGTGCTTGTCGTCTCCTCCGTCGGATTGGCGGCTGCTCCCATCGCGGGCGTTTCGGCCTGGCGCGACGGCGCGCGCGAGGTCGCACTTGAAACCGCGCGTCTCAGCGCGACGGCGCGCGTGGTGGCTTCGCTTGCAAGCACGTCGGCCGCGCACAACGACCGCATGGGCGCTTTCAACGCCATCCGCTCCATCGCGCAGATGCGCGATGTCGTTTACGGCCGCATCGAAGGCGTGGGCGGCAGATTGCTCGTCGAAACGGGCGCGGGCGTGCGGCTGCGCAGCGACGTGAAGGCATCCGGCCACGCTTCCCTTTGGACCGAATTGTTCAGCCAGACCTCGGAGGTTTCCGCGCCCATCCGTTTGGGCAATCGCGATGTGGGGCGCGTGGTCCTGCTTGGCCAGACCGAAGGCATGTTCCAGCGCTTCCTTGCAAGCCTTGCGGTCAGTCTCGGCGTGGCCTTGCTTGCGATCCTTGCCGGGCTTGCCATCGCATGGCGGCTGCAGGAACGCATCGCGCGCCCCATCGTCGCGCTGACGCGATCCATGCACCGCGTTCAGGAAACGCACGATTACGGCCAGGCCGTTTCGGTGGAAGCCGACGGCGAAACGGCGAGCCTGGTCTCCGGCTTCAACCGGATGCTTTCGGAAATTCGCGCGCGCGATGTGCGCATCGCCGAGCAGGTGGCGGGCCTGGAAGACGAAGTGGCCGCGCGTACCGAAGAACTGCTGGTGGCAAAGGACGCCGCCGAAGCGGCCAATCACGCCAAATCCGATTTCCTCGCCACGATGAGCCACGAAATCCGCACGCCGATGAACGGCGTGATGGTGATGGCGGAAATGCTGGCGGCGGGCAAGCTGCCCTCGCGCGAACGCCGCTTTGCGGAAGTGATCGCGAAATCGGGCGCGAGCCTCATCGCCATCATCAACGACATTCTCGATTTGTCGAAGATCGAGGCGGGCAAGCTCGAACTCGAAACCGTGGCCGTTGATCTCAACGAGATCGCGGAAGACGTGTCGAGCCTGTTCTGGGACCGCGCCGCGAGCAAGGGATTGGACCTTGCCGCCTTCGTCGATCCGGCGACGCCACGCCTGATTGCCGGCGATCCGGTGCGCTTGCGCCAGGTGATCTCCAACCTCGTCAACAATGCGATCAAATTCACGGAAAGCGGCGGCGTCCTGGTGGAGATCGCGCCCGATGGCGACAACGCGCTTCGCATCGCGGTGCGCGACACCGGCATCGGCATCCCCGCGGACAAGATCGGCTCGGTGTTCGGCGCGTTCACGCAGGCCGATCAATCCACGACGCGCCGTTTCGGCGGAACGGGACTGGGCCTTGCGATCTGCAAGAAGCTGGTCGACGCGATGGACGGCGCGTTCACGGTGACGAGCGAAGTGGGACAAGGTTCGACCTTCTCGTTTTCGTTGCCGCTGAAGACGATCGAGGCGGCCGAGCCCTGGCCGCATGCACAAAAAGGGGCTTCCGTTGCCATAGCGCATAAAGGACGGCTTACCGCACAAAGCCTGACGCGCTATTTCGCGCGCGCGGGATACGCGGTTCGCGCGGGCGGTGCTTGTGACGTTGCCGTGATCGATGCCACGAAGCTGAACAGCGTCGCCGCCAAGCAAACCATCTGTCTCGCCAGCTATGGCGAATCCGAACCTCAGGAATTGCTGCGAAGAGGACAGGTCGCGGCCGTTCTGGTGCAGCCACTCAGGCGGCGCGAACTCGCCGACATTCTCAACCAGCTCGAAACAGGCGCGCCCTTGCAGTCCGCCGACACCATGCAATCGGCCCAGAGCGAGCGCTTGCCCAAATTCACCGGCGCGCGCGTGCTGGTGGCCGACGACAGCGCGGTCAATCGCGAAGTGGCAATGGAAGCGCTTTCGCGGTTCGGCATCGAGGCCAAACTGGTGGCAGACGGACGCGAGGCCGTGGAGGCACTGCGCCAACCGTTCGATCTCGTGCTGATGGACGGCAGCATGCCGGAAATGGATGGCTTCGACGCCGCGCGGGAAATCCGCAAGCGCGAAGCTGACGGTGGGCGCACGCCCATCATAGCACTCACCGCTCACGTGGTCGGCACCGCCGCGGACGCCTGGCGCGAAGCGGGCATGGACGGCGTGCTACACAAGCCGTTCACGCTGAAAGCGCTGGGAGACGTGCTCGCGCGCTTCCTGACCGAGGTCGAAGTGCCCATCACGCTTCCGTCTGCGCAAGCAGCGGCCCGAACCGGACTGCCGCTCGATCTTTCGCAGAATCCGCTGTTCGATTCCCCGACGATGGAACAGCTCCAAGGCTTCGCCGCGAACGGCCGTACCGACTTCGTGGAACGGGTGCGCAATCTCTATCTCGCCAATGCGCCGGGCTGTATCGAGCGATTGAACGCGGCCGCCGATGCGGACGAAGCCGCTTCCGCCGCCCATGCGCTCAAATCCATGAGTTTCAACATTGGCGCGAAAGCCGTCTCCGAACTTTGTGCCGCGATGGAAACCCGCGCGCGCGAAGGTGCACCGCCATCAAGCGCAGAGATCGGAACGCTTGCGGACACCGTTAAAGCGACACTGGCCGCATTGTCGGGAAACGCCGGGGAGCCACGGAACGACGATGCGCGATTGATGTCCGACCTGAAACAGGCCATTGCGCAGGACGATCTTTCGCTTGTCTATCAGGCACAATTCGACGCGGGCACCCGCAGTGTTGTGGGGTGCGAGGCGTTGCTGCGCTGGACGCATCCCGCGAAGGGCCCCGTCTCGCCTGCCGTTTTCATTCCGATGGCGGAAGCCCATGGACTGATCGGTGCATTGACCCATTGGGTGTTCGACCGCGCGATGGCGGAAATGGCGGATGCTCCGACGCCCGTGGCGGTCAATGCGTCGGCCATCGATTTCGCGACGGATGACTTTGTGCCGAATATTCAAGCGCTTCTCAAGAAGCACGGCTTCGATCCCGCGCGCCTCGAAATCGAAATCACGGAGACCGCCCTGCTCGATCACCAGGATCGGGTGAAGGCCAATATGGAGAAGCTGCGCGCGCTCGGCGTGAAGATCGCGCTGGACGATTTCGGCGCCGGCTATTCCAGCCTGCAGCACCTGCGACGCTTCCCGTTCAACAAGCTCAAGATCGACCGCGAATTCATCACCGACTGCACCGCCGAGGTGCAATCGGCCACCGTGATCCACGCTGTGGCAAGCATAGGCCGCGCACTGGGGATGAAGGTCATCGCCGAAGGCGTCGAAACCGAAAACGCCGCCCGGTTCCTCAAGATCGCGGGCGTCCACGCACTGCAGGGTTACCTGTTCGGCAAGCCCGTGCCGCGCGAGGAATATCTCACGCTTGCCTCCCCGCCGACGGTGCTTTCGGCCTAGAGACCGGTGCCGATCATGGCGAACGGCGCGTAGAAATCACGATCCTTCGTGTGCCGCACGCGAACGTGAAGACAATTCAAGGTGTTTTTCTTGAAGCGGCGGAATGCGGCAGCTACCCCTTCAACCACGGATATAGAGGGAGAAGTTTCATGCTCGACCGCCGGTCTGTCCTCCTGTCCAGCGCTGCCGCGGGCGCCGTCGCCCTGATCGGAGTTCCGCCATTGGCCGCCGCCGAAACCGACACCGCGAAATTGAACGGCTTGTTCGATTCTTTCGTTGACGCGCGTCTCGACCGTTCGCCCGAAGAGGTAACCCAGCTCGGTCTGGACAAGGATGCGCGCGCGGCCCAGAAAAGCCTGCTCGACGACCGTTCGCTCGCAGGTATCGCGAGCGACAGAAAGCGCAATGCCGATGAACTCGCCCAACTGAACGCAATCGACCGCAACGCGCTTACCGGCATGGATGCGATCAATTACGATGTCGTTCATTATGGGCTTGCAACGGCCGTTGCCAGCGCGAGGCGTCACGATTACGGCGGCGCGAATGCGGGTATTCCCTATGTCGTCAGCAATTTCGGCGGCGCCTATCAATCCATTCCGGACTTCCTCGACAGCCAGCACGCAATCGAAATCAAAGCCGATGCCGACGCCTACCTCGCGCGACTTTCGGCCTTTGCCACGGCGCTGGATCAAGAAGACGAGGTGATCCGGCACGATGCGGGTGTCGGAGCTGTACCACCTGATTTCGTGCTGTCGCGCACGCTGTCGCTGATCGAGAATCTGCGCAGGCCGAAACCGGAATTGTCGACGCTTGTCTCCTCGGTGGCGCGGCGCGCAAAGGAAAAGGACATTGCCGGCGACTACGCCGGGGATGCCATGCGTATCGTCGCGGAAAAAATCTATCCGGCGCTCGACCGGCAGATGGAAACGCTCAAAAGCCTGCAACCCAAGGCCGTTCATGACGCGGGCGTCTGGCGGCTGCCGAATGGCGAGCAATATTATAAGGACTCGCTTACTGCCTGGGCGACGACCGACCGCGCGCCGAATGATATCCACCAGACCGGTCTCGATCTGGTCGCGGATTTCACCGCGCGCATCGACGCCTTGATGAAGGCGAACGACCTGACCAAGGGCACGGTGGGCGAGCGCCTGCGCGCGATGTACGACGATCCGAAATTCCGCTATCCCAACACCGATGCGGGAAAAGAAAAACTCATCGCCGATCTCAATGTGAAGATGGCGGAGGTGAAGAAGCGCCTGCCGCAATATTTCGGCGTTCTGCCAAAGGCCGATGTCGTCATCAAGCGCGTACCGAAGGCCATCGAGGAAGGTCAGGCGGGGGGTTACTACCAGAACCCGTCGCTCGACGGTTCCCGCCCCGGCATCTATTACATCAATTTGCGCAACACGGCCGAAGTGCCGAGCTGGACGCTGCCGACGCTGACCTATCACGAAGCCATTCCCGGCCATCATCTGCAGGGCACGATCCAGCTGGAAACGAACCTGCCGATGATCCGCAAACTGTCGTTCTTTTCGGCCTATATCGAAGGCTGGGCGCTTTATGCCGAACAGCTTGCCGACGAGATGGGCCTTTACGAAAATGATCCGTTCGGCCGCATCGGTTATCTGCACGACGCGATGTTCCGCGCCGTGCGTCTGGTGGTCGACACCGGCATGCACGCCAAACGCTGGAGCCGCGAACAGGCGATCAAATATTACGTCGATACGCTGGGCGATCAGGAAGCCTCCGCCGTCACCGAAGTCGAGCGCTATTGCGTGTGGCCGGGACAGGCGTGTTCCTACATGCTGGGCAAGCTGGATTTCCTGCGCTTGCGCGCGAAATCGAAAGCTGAACTGGGGAGCCGTTTCGACATCCGCGGCTATCACGACGCCGTGCTGCTCTGCGGAGCCGTACCGCTCGCGACACTCGATCCGGTGGTGGATGCCGACATCAAGGCCAAAGCCTGAGTATCAGCGCAACAGCGTTATACCAATCCGCATCATGCGGGGCGCGTCGTAGGTGACGACTGGCGCGGGCGTAGCCGCACTGGCAGACGTCGCCACGTCCGCGTCAAACAAATTGTCCGCTGCAAGATAGATCGAGAACCTGTCGGTCACGAGATAGGAAAGCCGGGCGTCCACCGTGGCTGCGGCATCCAGCGGCAACGTGTTCTGGTCGTCGGAGAACCGTTTGCTCTCGTAACGCAAATCCGCCGAAAACATAATTCGATCCAGCGGCTTCGCATCGAACCCGGCCGTCACCGTCCAGCGCGGTGTCTGTGCGGGACGCAAGCCGTTCACATGGGCGTCGGTGAGATCGAACGCGGCACGCAGCGACAGACCATCGCCAACGCGATATTTCGCATTCGCCTCGACACCCGGCGCATTGATGTTGCCCGCATTGCGGCGCTGCAAGGTGTTGGGATTGTTGTTGAGCGTGACATTGGTGATGGCGGCATGAAGCTGGTTGAAGAAGATGTCGCCGTCCCACGAGAAATCGCCCATCGTGCCGCCCGCGCCCAGTTCGACACCGTAATACTTCTCCGGCGTCAGGCCGGGATTAGCCGATGTCGTGACGTTTCCCACCCGGAAGGGCCGGTACAATTCGTTGAGCGTCGGCGCGCGGAACCCGGCGTATGCCGCGCTGCGCAAATAAAATGCTTCCGATGCGTCATAGCGCACCCCCGCCCGTGCTGTCGGCACGATGCCATGCTTCGAAGGGTAGAGCGTCGTGGTGGTTGCGTCCGTGGCGAACACGGTCTGGATCAGGTGACCATCGCTGCTCGACCACCTGTCGGCGCGTACGCCCAAGGTCAAAAGCCAGTTGTCGAACCGGCTTGCGCCTTCCGCATAGAGGCCGGCTACCGATGTCTTTCCGCCCGAAACACGGCCCTGCGTGAATTGCCTCGTCGTTTGCGAAAACGAAAATTGCTCGCGCGAATTGCCGCGCGCGAAACGCGCGTCAGCCCCCACCTCCCAATCGAGCCAATCGAGCGACCCGCGCAACGCCGCATTCACGCCCAAGCCGGTCGCAGGCGTTGCATATTGGTTGTTGGCGGGCGTGGCGACGGAACGATCCGCCGATACGGAGGCGGAGGAATTGAACAGATCGGTGGAGCGCAGCCAGCCCTGCAGGCGCCAACCCAATTCATCGCGCTGTTCGGGATGCGCCAGGGTCAGGCTGGTGCCGATTCCGCGCGCTTCGGAAGCCGTCTCGCCCAATCCGGAATGGCGCGCTTCGTCATAGATGCCGACGCGCGTCGACAGCAACGTATCGGCCAGCACGTTCGTCTGCGCGCGCAACGATGCGCTGCGTGCGTTCAACGTCACCGGCGCGTCCGCGGCACCTCGCTGATCTTCGTTTACCGGAATCCATCCGGCCGAGGAATCGATGGCCGCACTTCCAAACAGATTGACGCCGCCAAGCGATGCGCCGCCTGCCGCCGCCGCGTGCCCGGTCTCGCGTTCGCCCCAGGATGCGTCGCCCGCGAATCCGTCGCCCGTTTCTTCGTGGAGCGCGATCACGCCGGTCAATGCGCCCGCACCGTATGGTCCCGCGCCTGCACCCCGCACGATATCGGCGCGCGCGACATCTTCCGGCGGCAGCGAACTCCAGATCACCCAGCCGCCGAACGGATCGTTCTGCGGCACGCCGTCGAGCGTCACCAACGCGCGGCCCGCCCCCGACGGCGCGATGGAGCGAAGCGAAACGCCCTGCACCGTAGGGTTTGCCGACAATGAGGAATTGCGCCGGAACAGCGAAAGCCCCGGTACTTGCGACAAGGCGCTGTCGAGCTGGCCGCTTTCACGCAATTCATCTGCATCCAACGAGATGCTCGAGAATGCGGCATTGCCGACGGGATCTGGCGGCGCGGCGCTGACCACCACCGTCTCCACCTCCGCCGCATGGGCAAACGACGACAGCGCCAGAAGCACCGCGCAGCAAAGCCCGCGCTCAATTGTCTTACGAAACGGCAATCAACCGATACCCAGCTCGCTTCTGGCGAATTCGCCGGCTGCTTTGTAATCGGCTTTGCCGTTGGGCGCACGCAAAGAAATGGTGCTCACGAGCACCCGCTTGGGCGTCTTGTAGTCGGCCAATCTGGACTTTACATGCCGGCGCAGATCGCTTTCATCGAAGGGGTGGTTGGGTGCAACGTGCACCACCGCCGTCACCGACTGCCCCCAGCGTTCGTCGGGCACGCCGACCACGAGCGCATCCGCAATGGCGGGGTGCGTCTTCAGCGCCTCTTCCACCTCTTCGGGATAAACCTTCTCGCCCGCCGTATTGATACAGACGCTGCCGCGGCCCAGAAGCGTGAGCGTGCCGTCGGCTTCCACGCGGCACCAATCGCCCGGCATGGAATAGCGCACGCCGCCGATGGTGCGGAAGGTCTTGGCGGTTTTCTCCGGGTCTTTGTAATAGCCAAGCGGAATCGGCGGACATTGCGCGATCATGCCGGTCTTGCCGGAGCCGGGAAGCACGGGCTGGTCGTTCTCATCGAACACCTTGCAGCGTTCGCCGATGGTGAATTTCGCGGTCTGGATTTCGCCATCCTTGGTCATCTGCGAGGAGCCGAGACCCACGCTTTCCGAAGATCCGAAACTGTCCACGAGCAAAATCTGCGGAATGTGGCGTATGAGGCCACGCTTGACTTCCACGCTCCACATCACGCCCGACGACACCATGTTCACGACGCAGGAGAGATCGTATTTGCCGGGATTGGCATCCAGTACCTGCAGCATCGGCTTGGCGAAGGCATCGCCCACGATGACGATGGTCGCCACGCGATGACGGTCCACCGCGTCCCACAATTCCACCGGATCGAAATGCGCGCCTTCGAGTGTGACCACTGAGCCGCCAGCCAGCATCGTGGCCATCGCCATGAGCATGCCGGTGCCATGCATCAACGGACAGGCGGGCAGAAGGCGCGGTCCCGGCCCGACTTCCTTTATCGAGGCCACCAGCGCATCCATCGTTTCCGCCACGGGGCCGAGACGGCGCAGCGACGTCAGATGCGTTTCACGCAGATCGTCATGGGTCCAGATCACGCCTTTCGGCATGCCGGTGGTGCCGCCGGTATAAATGAAGAATTCGTCCTGCGGCGAACGCTGCAGCTTCAATGGCGAGCCATCGCCTTCCTTCACGAGATCTTCAAAGCGTTCCGCAAATGGTGCGGGCGTACCATCCGTCACTTCGACGAAGGTCTGCACTTTCGTCAGACGCGGCCGAATTTCCGCGATCACATCGCGAAACTCCTCGCCATACACCACGGTCTGCGCATCCGAATTGTCGAAGATGTAGAACACCTCGTCCGGCTTATAGCGGTAGTTGACGTTCACATGCGTCAGCCGCGCCTTGAAGGCGGCCGCCATCGTCTCGCAATATTCCGGGCGGTTGCGCATATAGAATGCGACCTTGTTTCCGGGCTTCGCGCCACGCTTAATCAACGCACGCGCGAGATTGTTGGAGCGGCGCGCGGCTTCGCCCCATTTGATCGTGCGGTTTCCATGAATGAACGCAGGCGCATCGGACGGCAGAACCGTCTCGACGGCTTCGAGGATGTCACCGAAATTCCAAGGCATTTCCCGACCCAGAGTGTTTGATGTCTATGGGTCGACTGTCGCCTCGCGGGAACCGCAAATCAACCGGCGACGGATGAATCGTACGAAAAGCCGGCGGCGTTTCCGCCACCGGCTTTCCTGAACGCCTATGTTACTGACATCACTCCCAGTAGTGAGGCGCCTTGTAGAAGTCGTAAGTGCGCGTCCTGAGATCGCTGTCGTTCTTGGTCACGTCTTCGAGCCGCGCGCTCGGCGCCTGTTCGAGCACATCCTTGGACATGGGCACGATATAGCCGCCCTTGTCGGGGTTGTAATCGAGAACAGACCAGGGAACCGGATGGTATTTCTCCCCCATGCCGAGAACACCGCCGAAGCCGAGCACGGCGAACATGATGTTGTTCGACATCTTGTCGAGAACGATGTCCTCGACATGACCGATCTTGTCGCCGGAGGTGTTGTAGACCGCGGTTCCCTTCACTTTCGAGGAAAGGATGGCGCGGGTGTGTCCGCTTGGTGTGGGCATAAAGTGCACTCCCGTTTGATTACGCAATGTGAACTGCCGAACTTCGCGATTGTTCCGGTAAATCAGTCGCGTTCGAGCATCTTCTCAAGCGTCTGCAATTCGTCGGCTTCGCGGGCGGGCTTGTCCCAACGCAACCGGCTGATGCGCGGGAACCGCATGGCGACGCCGGATTTGTGGCGCGCGGAACGCTGCAACCCTTCGAAAGCGACCTCCATGACAAGACCGAAATCCTTGTCGGCGCGCACGGAACGCACGGGGCCAAAGCGTTCCACCGTGTTGTCACGGACAAATTTGTCGACTTGCCGGAGTTCCTCGTCGGTGAAGCCGAAATAGGCTTTGCCCACCGGGGTCAGCGCGCGCGTGCCCTCTTCATCCTCGCGCCAGACGCCGAACGTATAGTCCGAATAGAAGCTTGACCGCTTGCCGTGGCCGCGCTGCGCATACATCAACACCGCGTCGATCAGGAACGGATCGCGCTTCCATTTGAACCACGGCCCCTTGGGGCGTCCCGCCTCATAGATGGAATCCCAGCGCTTCAGCATCAACCCTTCCGCCGATTTCGGATCGCCTTCGGGCGGATGGGCGCGCAAGGCACGCAGTTCCTCCCAGGTCTCGAAGGACTGCAATGGCGAAAGATCGATGCGGAGCGAATGAGCTTCCCCCACGAAACTCTCCAGGCGCGCGCGCCTCTGCCGGAACGGCAGATGCCTCAAATCGTTCGTTCCATCGAGCAGAAGATCGTAAGCCCGGATAAACGCCGGATATTTTGCCATGAGCTTCGCATCGGCCGTCTTGCGGTTGAGCCGTTGCTGCAGATCGCCGAATGGGGCTACCCGACCCTCGCGCATCACCAGCAATTCGCCATCGATCACGCCTTCGAAACTCATGGCGTCGAGCATATCCGGAAACGCATGCGAGATATCATCGGCGGTGCGCGTGTAAAGCCTCTTTATGCCGCGCTCGTTCACCGCCTGTACGCGGATACCGTCCCATTTCCATTCGGCCGCGTAGTCGGAGGGATCGAACTTCGCAAAATCGGTTTCCTCATCGATCGCCTGTGCCAGCATGACAGGGCGAAAACGGCCCGGCGCATCGGGCGAAGGCTTTTCGCTGCGCTTCTCCAGCCACGCAAATAGATCTTCATATGGCGGCGATTGCGTGTGCCAGACTTCTTCCACCTCGCTCACATCGACCCCGCCCATATCGGCGGCCGCCTGTTTGGCGAGACGCGCGGACACGCCCACGCGCAATCCGCCCGTCACAAGTTTCAGCAAAGCCCAGCGTTCATTGGCATCCAGCGCATCGAGCCAGCCTTCCAGCAGCGACTGCACCTGCCCGCGCGAGGCGATGCGCAAGGCCTCGATCACCTCGGAGAATTCCGGTTCCCGATTGGCGCCACGCCGCGCCGGCCAGATCAGCGCCACGGTTTCCGCTAGATCGCCCACATAGTCGTAGGAGAGCTTGAACAGTTCGGGATCGCAGCGCTCCTCTATCGCCTTGCGGATAAACGCCGGTTTGGCCGCCGAAAACGCCAGCGCGCCCGTCAGCGCGGCCAGCGCCCAGCCGCGTTCGGGATCGGGCGCCTCGCGCAGATAGTCGCGTACCAGAACTAGTTTCGCGTTGCGCGACGGCGTGAACGACAGGCGATCCAGAAGATGGGCGAACGCGCGCATCACGCTTCTTCTTCGTCGTCGTTATATCCGACAAGCGAGAGCGCGCGCGCCTTCACGCCTTCGAGATGCGCCCAGCGCAGCAGGGCTTCTTCTTCGCCATGGGTGACCCACAATTCGCCGGGATTCACTTCCTTTACGGTCGTCGTCAGTTCGTCCCAGTCGGCATGATCGGAAATCACCAGCGGCAATTCCACGCCGCGCTGGCGCGCACGCGCCCGCACGCGCATCCAGCCCGAGGCGAATGCCGCGACCGGATCGGGAAAGCGCCGCGCCCAACGGTCGGCCACAGCCGATGGCGGTGCGATCACGATGGCGCCTTCGAAATCCTTCTTGCGTTCGGTGGTGGCGGGCGCGAGCGGGCCCAGCGCCACACCGAACGACTCGTAGAGATCGTTCAGCCGCTGCAACGCGCCATGAATGTAAATCGTGTCGCCATATCCCGCCTCGCGCAGCAGGCAGATGATGCGCTGCGCCTTGCCCAGCGCATAAGCACCGACAAGATGCGTGCGCCCCGGAAACTGCGCTACCGACCGCAAGAGCTTGGCGATCTCTTCACGGTCGTCGGGATGGCGGAACACCGGCAGGCCGAACGTCGCTTCCGACACGAACACGTCACACGGCACCGGCACGAAGGGCACACAGGTGGGATCACGCCTGCGCTTGTAATCGCCGGAGACCACGATTCTGCAATCCTTCCAGCGAACCACCGCTTGCGCCGAGCCCAGGATGTGCCCCGCCGGTTGCAGCACGATCTCCACATCCTTGTGCTGGATGGGCGTGCCGTAGGCGAGGATTTGCGTTTGCCCCGCGAACTCTGCGCCGTAACGCGCTTCCATGATGGCCAGCGTTTCGACCGTGGCGAGCACCGCGCCATGGCCGGACCGGGCGTGATCGGAATGGCCATGGGTGATGACCGCGCGCGCCACCGGCCGGGTGGGATCGACGTAGAAATCTCCCGGCGGGCAATAAAGCCCCGCAGGCGAGGGGCACAGCAGCGTTTCGGGCTTTATCATCCTCTCCAATATGGCGTTTCGAGCGGGCGCACCCAAGTCAAACGCGCCAACGCTTGATCGGGCCGCAAGGGGCCTGTTTACATGGCCGCAGGGCGGATGGGCGGCGGGAATCACGGCTCGCTGGCACGCGCCGCCGACGTGTTCGAACTGGAAGACATGCGCGGCGTCGACGACAACCGCGCCGCGTCTCCGGCACCAAATTCGACGATCACGGCAAAGTGACCTGCGCAGGCAACGCCGGTGCCACGATCCGGAAGCGGGGCCGATTGACGCTTTCCCGCGTGACTTTATGCGCAAAGCAGCGTCAAATGCGGGTGTGACGGGGCCAGACTACGGAAGCGAGATTGAATGTCCGTTCGCCCCCGGTTGCGCGCGCTGGAAACGGCCGTGCCGCCTTATGTGCTTGATCAGAAAGACGTAGCCGTCCGCGCCGCGAACCTGTTTCGCGGCCGAAAGGATATCGACCGCCTGATGCCCGTGTTCGCGAACACCGGCATCGAGCGGCGCTATTCCTGCGTTCCCATCGACTGGTATTCCGAACCCCATGGCTGGAAGGACCGCAACGAACTCTACGTCGAGCATTCGCTCGCGTTGTTCGAACGCATCGCCGATGCGTGCCTGAAGACAGCCGGCCTCGCCCGCGACGACATCGGCGCCATCGTGACGGTTTCCACGACCGGCATTGCCACGCCCAGCCTCGATGCGCTGCTTGTCGAACGCTTGGGCTTGCGGCGCGATATCGTGCGGCTTCCGATCTTCGGACTCGGCTGCGCGGGCAGCGTGCTCGGCATGGCGCGTGCGGCGACGCTCGCCAAAGCCATGCCGGGGACGAACGTGCTGTTTCTCGTCGTCGAACTCTGCGCGCTCACCTTCCGCAAGGACGATTTCGGCAAGAGCAACATCGTGGCGACCGCGCTGTTTGGCGACGGAGCGGCGGGCGCGATCCTTTCGACCGACGGTGACGGCCCGGAAATCGGCGCGACCGGCGAATATACCTGGCCCAACTCGCTCGACATCATGGGCTGGGAAATAGAGGAAGACGGATTGAAGGCGCGTTTCGCCACCTCCATTCCCGGCCTCGTCGCGCGCGACTTCCGCAAAATCGCGAACGATTTCGCACGCAAGAACGACATCGAGCTGAAGGATATCGACGCCTTCGCCTGCCATCCCGGCGGCGCGAAAGTGCTCGACGCGCTGGAAGATTCGCTTTCGCTCGAGCGCGGCGCATTGGAAGACAGCCGTGCGGTGTTGCGCGACTACGGCAACATGTCGGCGGCAACTGCCATGTTCGTGCTCAAGCGCATGGAGGCACGGAACAAGCGCGAGCGGCGGCTGATGACCGCACTCGGCCCTGGCTTTTCCTGCGGGTTCGTGATGCTGGAAGGCAGATGACCTGGGCTTACATCATCATCGGGCTGGTGGCGCTGCAGCGGCTGGCCGAGCTTCCCTATGCCGCGCGCAATACCAAACGCCTGCTGGCGAGCGGCGCGATCGAGTATGGCCGCAAGCATTATCCCCTGTTCGTGGTGCTGCACGCGAGCTGGCTGCTGGCCATCATTCTCGCCCTGCCGCAGGCCCCCCCGATCAATCTCGCGCCGCTGGCCGCTTATATTGCACTTGGGATCTTCCGGGTCTGGGTGCTGCTATCGCTCGGCCCCTATTGGACGACACGCATCATCTCGCTGCCGAAAGCACCGCTCGTCCGCAAGGGTCCCTATCGCTTCGTGCGGCATCCGAACTATTGGATCGTGGTGGGTGAAATCGCGCTTCTGCCGCTCGTTTTCGGCGAGATCATCGTGGCGGGAATCTTCTCGGCTCTCAACGCGGGACTTTTGTTCTGGCGCATTCGGGTGGAAAATATGGCGCTCGCGGCCCGAAGGGCGGCCGCGAACTGAGCGACGACGAGGGAGAATGGCTGCCTTGCTCTATCCGGGACCGTTCCTGTTCCTCGCTTCCATCCCCCTTTTACACCTGCTGGCACCCGCTGCTTCCTTTGTCACGGTTGCATTGATTCTGTTTTCGCTCGTTTTGGCGGAACGTCTTTCCAAAGGCCAAACAATCGGCATAGCCGGAACGACGGGCCACCTGCTTCCCATTCTCTACATTCCCTTGCAGCTCGCGGTGACGCTCTGGGCCGCGCATCGCGCCTCGCGGCCGGATGCGGGCGGCTGGGAAATCGCAAGCCTCGTGATCTCCGTCGGCGCAACGACGGGCATCTTCGGCGTGCTGGCCGCCCATGAAATGGTGCACAGCCGCTCGCGCGCCAAACGCGCGCTGGGCCTCGTTATGCTGAGCGCCATGACCTATCGCCATTTCGACATCGCCCATGTCTATGGCCATCACCGCTGGGCGGGAACGGAGCGCGATGCGTCCACCGCGCGGCGCGGCGAAAACCTCTACGCCTTCTTCCTGCGCACGCTCGTCCGCCAAGTCGCGATGGCCTATGAATTCGAAAAACGGCGCTGCGCGAAGAAAGCATTTCCGCTTTTGCGCAATCGCCTCTTACGCGATGCGATCGTCATGGCGGCGACTTACGCGGCGCTTGCGTATTTCTGGGGGCGGATGGCGGCCGTGTTTCTTGCGCTCGAAAGCTTCGTGGGCATCTTCGTACTGGAGGTCTTCAATTACACCGCCCATTACGGATTGATGCGCGAACGCAGAGCCGACGGCACGCTCGAACCGATGAGCCACCGCCACGCCTGGAATTCGAGTGCGCCCGCCGCCAATCTCCTGATCTTCAACATGGGCCGCCACAGCGATCATCATGCGCGTGCGGCCGCCGTCTATACAACGCTTCAGCCGGTGCACGGCGCGCCCGAACTGCCCGGCTCCTATGCGGGCAGCATCGTCATGGCGCTGATCCCGCCGCTCTGGCGCCGGGTGATGGACCACGAACTCGACCGCATCGAAGCCGCCGTCAAACCCACCTATCCTGTTTGAAACAGGGAGACGATTCGATCCCGCCCGCCCAGACCGTCCGCAGCCCGTTTGTCACCTGGCTTGGCTTCGTCGCCATGTGCGTGGGCATGTTCATGGCGATCCTCGATATCCAGGTCGTCGCCAGTTCGCTGCCCGCCATGGCGGAAGCGCTCGACATCCCCGAAGACAAATTGAGCTGGATCCAGACGAGCTACCTGATCGCGGAGATCGTCGCGATTCCGCTCACCGGCTTTCTCACCCGCGCGCTCAGCGTGCGCTGGCTGTTCGCAGGCTCCACCCTCGCCTTCACGCTTGCCAGCATCGGCTGCGCGATGAGCGACAATTTCGGCGAACTGATCTTCCTTCGCACCATCCAGGGTTTCTGCGGCGGCGCGCTGATTCCCGCCGTCTTCACCACCATCTTCGTGCTGTTCGAAGGCAAGCGCGAAGCGCTCGCCACGACCGTCGCCGGCAGTTTCGCGATGATCGCGCCCACGCTCGGTCCCGCCTTCGGCGGCTGGCTGACCGACGTTTATTCCTGGCACGCGATCTTCCTGATCAACATCATCCCGGGCATCGTCGTCACCGCCATCGTGGCCAGCATCGTGCGCGTGGACGAGCCGGACTGGAAGCTGCTCCGGCGCATCGACTATGTCACCGTGATCCTTGCCGCGATCTTCCTTGCAAGCCTCGAACTCGCGCTCAAGGAAGGACCGAAGCATCACTGGAGCGGCGAGTATGTCTGGACACTGCTCGCGATCTGCGCGGTCGCGTGCGCCGCCACGATCCAGCAATGCCTTGCGCGGAAGGAACCTTTCGTCAACCTGCGCCGCTTCCGCGACCTGTCCTTCACCTGCGGCTGCATCCTGAGCTTCGTACTGGGCTTCGGCCTTTTCGGCGCCACGTATATGACGCCGGTATTTTTGGGCTTCGTGCGCGGCCACACCGCACTCGATATCGGCAAGATCATGATCGTCGCCGGTGCGGCACAGCTTTTGGCGGCGCCGCTCGCCGCCTATCTCGAAACACAGCTCGATGCGCGCAAGCTGGCTCTCGCCGGATATGCTGTGTTCGCGGCCGGGCTGATCCTCAACGGTTTCGAACATCCGCGCTGGGATTTCGACGAATTCCTGCTGCCGCAGATCCTGCGCGGCGTGGCGATCATGTTCTGCCTTCTGCCCTCGACGCGATTGGCGCTTGACGGCTGGCCGCGCGACCATCTTTCGGATGCGAGCGCATTGTTCAACCTGATGCGCAACCTGGGCGGGGCCATCGGCATCGCACTGGTGGACACGGTTCTGGAGCAGCGCACGCCCGGCCACATAACCCGTCTGGTGAACGAACTTCAGGCGGGCCACCGCGCCACCGCGCAATTCGTCGGCCTGCCGCTGCAATATTTCCACGAAAAGCCCATCGGCCATGTAGACCCCTTCACCAAATCGCTGATCGAACCGCTGGTGAAGAAAGCAGCCGTCACGATCTCGTTCAACGAAGCCTGGCTGATGATCGGCATGTTGTTTGTGATTTCGCTGCCGGCGTTGCTTCTGGCGACGCGCGAACGCCCCCGGCGCGATTAGCCGGCAACCACCATGATGGCGCCCTTCCATTTTTCCAGAAGCGCCCCCACGGTCTTGCCGAAATAAAGCGTATCTCCGACACGTCTGCTTGCGCCGATCACGATCAGGCTCACCTTCATCTTCCTCGCTTCCTCGAAGATCGCTTCGTCCGGCGATCCTTCCAGATGGATCGCGGGTTTGATCGCATGGCCATAGCGTTTGGCGAGCGCTCTGACGTCTTCAAGTATCGCCTTTTCCGCCTTGCGGCCGGCCGCCGTCCGGCTCGTCTTTCTGCGCGGGGTTTCCGGCTTGCGCTCCGCAACCAGCAAAGCCGTGATGGTCGTATCTTCCGCGGAAGCCATGGCGAGCGCCATCTCAAGGCCGCGGCGCGAAATCTCGGTGCCGTTCACCGGAACAAGAATGTTGTACCCTGGCTGTTCGGGAGCATCTACAAAATCACCCGCCATCACCAGACCCATCGGTCCATCGAACCCCGAAACCGCACGGCTCAAGGCCGGCGTGAACACGCCTTTGCCGTCACGCATGTTCTCCATGCCGACGAATAGAAAGTCATACCCTTTTTTCGCTTCGTCGCTGACGGCCTCTTCCGGCTTTTCGGCTTCGCGTGTGGTGATATCCACTTTGCGCGGCTTGTCTTCGCCCTTTTCGGCTTCGGCCGCTTCGCTCGATTGTTTCGCCGCCGTCTTCACGACCCGCTCGAAATCCGTGCTGCCGAATTCCTTGTCTTCCTTCTTGTTCAACTCGAGCACGGTAAGCGGCATGCCGCGCTGGCCGGCCACGAAGCCCGCGATATGTGTCGCAAATTTCCCGTTCAGGCTGTCGTCCACCGCCACCAGCAACCGTTCGAAGCGACTGACGAACCCCTTGGCGTCGAGTTCTTCCTTTTCCAGCCGTTCCTCCTCCTCCTTGCCCGGCGGAAGCCGCGCCAGCGCCCAGCGCAACATGGGCGGCATGGCCATGGTGGTGATGACGGCCATTGTCACGATCATCGTGAACAGGTTCTGTGTCAGCGCACCCATCGAAAGCCCGATGGTGGCGACGATGACCTCGGTCGAGCCCCGCGCATTCATTCCGCAGCCCACGGCCAATCCCTCGCGCGCTGTCAGCCCGCTCGCCCGCGCGCCCAGGAATGCGCCGGAGAACTTGCCGATGCTCGCAATCGCGACAAGGCCGACGGTCAGCAACGCCAATGTCGGGTCTTTCAGGATCGTCAGATCGGCAGAAAGGCCCGACAGGCCGAAGAACACCGGCATGAACAGCGCCACGATCAACCCGCGCACCTGCTGCTGGATGTGCTCGGTCAGGATCGGCGATTCCCCCACCAGCACACCCGCCACGAACGCGCCCAGCACCGTATGCACGCCGATGATGTCGGTGACGACGGCAAGCGAGCCCATCACGATCAGGATCGCGCTGACCACGGCATATTCGCTTTGGAACGTATCGTTCACCCATTTGATCAGCTTGAACACCAGCGTCCGGCCGATGGTGAAGCTGAAGCCCAGGAACAGCGCCACGCCGATGACGGTTTTTGCGAGCGAGCCGAAGGCGACGCCGCCCGCCGTCGCGATACCCAGCGTAACCGCGATGATGATCCATCCCACCGTGTCTTCCATGATGGCGGAGGCCACGATGATCTGGCCGAGATTGCGCCGCATGAAATTCATCTCCCGGATCACCATCGCCACGATCTTGATGGATGAGATCGACAGGGCCGTGCCGAGGAACAGCGCCGCCACGATGCGCTGATCGGGATTGGGCAACATGGACGACGGTAGGAATTCCCCCAGCGCAAAGCCGCAGGCGAACGGCACCGCCACTCCGGCCACTGTGATCGCGAAGGATTTCGCGCCCACCTTTCGCGCCAGCGCGAGATCGGTCTCCATCCCCGTCAACAGAAGCAGCATCAGGATGCCCAGCTGCGAGACGGCATTGATCATGCTTTTCTGTTCGATGTTGGTGGGAAAGATGAAATTGTGCGCCTCGGGCCAGACCCAGCCGAACAGGGACGGTCCCAGAATAAGCCCCGCGAGCAACTGCCCCACCACTGCGGGCTGGCCGTAGCGCTGCATGAATTCGCCCAAGAGCCGTCCCACCAGAATCAGCAAGACGATCTGCGCGATCAGCAAGGCTTCCGCCGTGCCGCCGCCATGGGCTTTTCCGCCACCGGCAGCCACCGCAAGCACGGGCGTCGCCGCCAGCGCGAGCCCCGCCACGGCCGCCGCAAACAGCCTTGCCTTCAAAGGCGCCTCGTTACTGTGAATCCCTTAGGAAACTCCCCGGTTTCTCGCGGGTTCCTGTGGTAGGAACAACCGCCGGAACGGAGTTTTGCCATGAACGTCTTCGCCATCTGCGGCAGCCTCAGGAAAGAATCGTTCAACCTCAAGACGGTGCTCAAGAACGCCATCGACTGGGCCTCGCGCCAGCCGGAGCAACCGTTCGACGGCAAGCCCGCCGCGATCATGGGCGCGAGCATGTCCATGCTGGGCACGGGACGCGCGCAATATCACCTGCGCCAGATGTTCGTGTTCCTGAACATCCTGCCCGTCAACCAACCCGAAGTGATGATCCCGACGGCGCAACACAAATTCGACGAGGCCGGAAAGCTCACCGACGAGAGCGCGCGCAAATTCATCGGTCAGTTGCTGGCGAATCTGGAAAGCTGGACGAAGAAGATCGCTTAAGCGGCGTTGACAGCAAATTCCTGTTCGGCGGGCTGTCGTGGCATCGCGATGATTTCGGCTGCGGGCGCCGGCCGCGCCTTGATGCGCTGGTCGATCCAGCGTGTCATGCGGTCCAGCACCAATTCGTGCTGCTGCCAATGGAACAGAAGATGCGGCCCGTCATTGAACAAGGCCCATTCCTTCTTCCCGGCCAGCCGCTGATGCAGCGCCCAGATGCAGGCCTGCCGCAGAATATCGTCGCGCGAGCCCATCATGGTGAGCACGGGCAGTTTCACCTTGTCCGCCTTCTCGACCGAACTGCGCCCAAGCTTGACGAGTCCGAACAACATGTCGGGGCGTATGCCGCGCAGGATCAACGGATCGAACAGCAGATGGATGGCGGCGGCAGGCGTCAGGTCCTTGCCGCTCAACCGTTCTATGACGATCTCCCATTCCGGCATGAAATAATTGACGACGCGCGCAAGCCAGCTCGCGATCAACCGCCAGAAGGTCGAGGCCAGCGCACCCGGTGCGGCCAGGATCAATCCGTCCACCTCGACGTTCTCGCGCACCGCAGCCTGCACGGCTATCGCGCCGCCCATACTTTCGCCAACGACGAACGTGGGGATGTCGCCGGTGCGATCGCGCAGCATCGAAAGCGCTTCGGCCGCATCCTTGGCCATGCGTTTCTTGCCGCGCCACCGGCCGCGTTTTTCCGTGCCGCCGAAGCCGCGCTGGTCGTAAGCGAAAACCGAAAAGCCCCGTCGCGTGAGCTTGGGCGCCACTTCATCGAACGCGCCGGAATAATCGCAGGCGCCGTGCAGCATCAGCAGAGCCGCTTTCGTATCGCCGCGCGCGGGCCAATAGCGATAGGGAAGTTCCGCGCCGTCCGACGCAATCATCTTGCCGCAAAGCACATGGGTGTCGAGCGCGGCGAGCGACCAGCGCTGATCGCGAATCCGCGCCTTCCACGGTGTAAAACGGCGAAATGCCAGCCTGAAGGTGCCGGCCATGAAATCCCCTCGGGGCGTTGTGCGCCGAATCAACGTCTGCCTGCGATTATAGTTCCGGACGCGCAAAAAACGGCCGCGTGAGAGCTCTCGCAGCCGTTTCAAGCACTTAACCAAGAGACTAGCGACGCGCCTTCGCTTTGCCCTTTTCCTCTGCGGCGCGCAGCTTGGCGCCTTCGGGGCCTTCGAGTGCCTTTTCCGCATCCTTGGCGTATTTCGGAATTTCCGACTTCTTTTCGGAAATGAACTTCTCCGTGCGCTTGTCGTAGTCGCGCGAGGCGGCATAGTTGCCTTCGCCGTGCACCTTGTCCGGTGCCGTTTTCTTGTCCGTCATGTGACGCTCCTTAAGGCCCGGCCACTCTGCGCGCCGCCGCCAATCCCATGATCAGCAGCACCACGAAGATCGCCAGGAAGATGAAGAACAGGAATTTCGCGATCGCGATCGACGCTCCCGCGAGGCTGGTGAAGCCCAAAATTCCGGCGATCAGGCCGATCACCAGAAACACCAAAGCCCATCTCAACATGGAAAATCTCCATCCATTCGTTGCCGAGGGAACGCGAGGGGCCTGCCGTAGGTTCCGAAGGTCCATTTTGGAACCTTTCGCGCCCGTCCCCTGTTAACTTGCCGTCTTGGCTAATACGGGGATTTCCAAAATGTCTCTTCTCCTTCTGATCGTCATTGTCATTCTCGTTCTCGGTGCGCTGCCTTCATGGCCTTACAGCCGCGGCTGGGGCTATGGTCCGTCCGGCGGATTGGGATTGATCCTTGTCATCGTCCTCATTCTCGTCTTGATGGGACGGATCTAGCGGAAGGGCCGCGATGGCCAGGCTTTCCGATTACAACGCCAAGCGCGACTTCGGACGCACGTCCGAGCCGCGCGGGCGCGTCGGAAAATCCAAATCGCAGCGCTTCGTGATCCAGCGTCACGACGCGACGCGGCTCCATTATGATTTCCGCCTTGAGCTCGACGGTGTCTACAAATCCTGGGCGGTGACAAAAGTGCCTTCGCTCGATCCGGCGACCAAGCGGCTTGCCGTCGAGGTGGAGGACCACCCGCTCGATTACGGCACCTTTGAGGGCACCATTCCGCAAGGCGAATATGGCGGCGGCACGGTGCAGCTATGGGATCGCGGGACCTGGAAAAGCCAGACCGGCACGCCCGAACGCGATCTCGAAAAAGGCCAGCTCAAGATCGAACTGAGCGGCAAGCGCCTCAAAGGCGGCTGGGCGTTGGTGCGGATGCGCGACGATCCCAAGAAGCCCGGCCGCAAGGTTCGGCACAACTGGCTTCTCATCAAAGAACGCGACGACGAGGCCCGCCCCGGCGAACCGGATACGCTTCTCGCTGAAGACACGTCGGTGAAGTCCGGGCGCACGCTGGAAGAGATTGCCGGCAAATCCCGCAGCGTCTGGCATTCCAACAAGGCCGCGACGACGACAACGCGGGGGGCCGCGACACGCAAAACGAAACCTCCCGCAAAAAAAAAGAATCGTGCGCGCAAGCAAAAGAAAAGCGCGTGAAACTTCCGGAATTCGTCGAACCTGAACTTTGCAAGATCATCGCCAGTCCGCCCAGCAGCACGGACTGGTCGCATGAAGTGAAATTTGACGGCTACCGCATGCAGGCGCGCGTGGAGAACGGGCGGGCCGTTTTGCGCACACGCAAAAAACTCGATTGGTCCTCACGCTTTCCCGAAATCACGAAGGACTGTGGCGTCCTGCCCGACGGAATCTATGACGGCGAGATCGTGGCGCTGGACAAGGACGGCGTCGCCGATTTCGCAATGCTGCAATCGGCCCTCTCCGACAAGAAGACCGCCAATCTCGTCTTCTTCCTCTTCGACCTTCCATTCTTCGAAGGACTCGACCTGCGCAACCAGCCGCTGGAGAGGCGAAAGGAGGCGTTGCGAAAAATTCTGGAGGGCCGCGCCCGCAACATGACGCGGCTGCGCTATGTCTCGCATTTCTCCGCAACCGGCGGCGCGATCCTCGATGCCGCTTGCCGCATGAAACTCGAAGGCGTGATCTCCAAGCGTCTCGCCTCGCCCTATCGCGGCGGACGCAACGGCGACTGGACCAAAGCCAAATGCCGCGGCGGGCAGGAAGTGGTGATCGGCGGCTGGTGGGGCGACGCGCACAATCTGCGTTCGCTTCTCGTCGGCGCCTATCGCGACGGCGAATTCGTCTATCTCGGCCGGGTCGGTACCGGCTTCAACCGCGACAATTCCGGCGAGGTGTTGCGCCGGTTGATGCCGTTGCGCCGCAAAACTTCGCCCTTTGCGCGCTCTTCCGACGTCCCCCGCACCAAAGGCATCTATTGGGTCGAACCCAAGCTTGTGGCGGAGACGGAATTCAGCACCATCACCTCGGTGGGTCTTCTGCGGCAGGCAAGCTTCAAGGGCCTGCGTGAAGACAAGAGCGCGAAATCCGTCGTGCCCGAAGCGCAACCCGCCGCGAAGCAGGAAGGAACGAAGACCATGGCCAAACCCGGCAAAACCGCCAGCGGCAAATCTTTGCGCATCGCCGGCATCGCCATCAGCCATCCCGATAAGGAATTGTGGCCCGCCGACAAGGGCTCGAAGGCGGTGACCAAGGCCGATCTCGCCGCCTATTACGAGATCGCCGCGCCACGCCTTCTGCCTTACATCGAAGAGCGCCCCGTTTCGCTGGTGCGCGCACCAGACGGCATCGAAGGCCAGCGTTTTTTCCAGCGCCATGTCATGGAAGGGATGCAAGGCGCCTCGTCGATGAAGGTGAAGGGCGAACCCAAGCCCTATCTGATGGTCGACGATCTCAAGGGCCTCATCGGACTTGCACAAGCCGGCGGTCTCGAACTTCATCCCTGGGGCTGCAAGAAAGGCGATCCCGAAACGCCCGCCATCCTGACCTTCGACCTCGATCCTGCGCCCGATGTGGATTTCGATACGGTGATCGATGCGGCCAAGGCAATGCGCGACAAGCTCGCGGCGTGCGGCTTCAAGCCTTATGTGAAAACCACCGGCGGCAAGGGTCTGCATGTCGTCGTTGCGATCAAGGGAACGCCGAAGAAACCCGTCACCTGGAAAGATGCGAAGACCTTCGCCCGCGACATCTGCATCTCGCTCGAACGCGACGATCCCGCGCATTACACGACCAACATGGCGAAGGCCAAACGCGGCGGAAAAATCTTCCTCGACTATCTGCGCAACGACCGCACCTCAACCGCCGTCGCCCCGTGGTCGCCGCGCGCGCGCCCGCACGCCACCATCTCGCTGCCGCTATCCTGGGCACAGGCCAAACACGGCCTCGATCCCCAGGACTACACCATCGCAAATGCGAAGGCGCTGCTCAAACGCGCCGATCCATGGAAGGATTTCGCGAAGAGTGCGGTGTCATTTGAGAGTGCGAGAAAGAAGCTGAACGCCAAGTAATACTTACCTCCCCACAAGGGGAAGGTAAGATTTCAGCTCGCTTTCTTCCGCTTCGCTTTCGTCGCCCGCGCAGGCGCCTTGGCCTTGCCTTTCAAACTCTTTTGCAGCGCAGCCATCAGGTCGATCACATTGGTGTCTTCCGGTTCAGGCGCGCTGACGAGTTTCTCGCCCTTCTCCTTCTTGCGGATCAATTCGCGCAGCGCTGTTTCATAGCGATCCTTGAAATCCTCCGTGTCGAACGGGCCTTCCTTCTGGTCGATGATCTTCTCGGCGATCTCGATCATCTTCTTGTCGGGCTTGGCATCGGAAATGTCGCGAAAAGCCTGCTCGGGATCGCGCACTTCGTCGTGCATGCGAAGCGTATAGGCGACCAATCCCTTGCCGCGCGGCTCGATGGCCATCAGCCGTTCGCGCGTGTGCATCACCACACGCCCCAGTGCGATGCGCTCCGAATTCGCCATCGCGTCGCGGATCACGCTGTAGGCTTCGATCCCGCTTTCATCGTCCGGCACCAGGAAATAGGGATCGTTCCAATAGAGCCGGTCGATAGTGGCCGCATCGACGAAGCGTTCGATGTCGAGCGTGCGCGTCGTCTCCAGCTTCACCTCGTCCAGTTCCTCGTCGGTGACGATCACATATTCGTCCTTCGACACCTCGTAGCCCTTCACGAGATCGGAGCGCTCCACCGGCCCGGAATCCGGATCGGTCGGGATCATGCGGATGCGGTTGTTGGTGTCGGGATTGATCAGGTGAAAGGAAATGTCGTTGGACCGCGTGGTGGCGTTGATCAGCGCTACCGGGCAGCTCACCAGCGACAGCCGCAAATGTCCCTGCCAGGCAGGCCTTCCGCCCCGGCGGCGCGACGGCAGGTTATCGTTGGAGGCATCGCTTTTGGGAGCGGCTTTCTTCTTGCGGCGGGCGGCCATGGCATCCTCGGGAACTTCGTTTCCCCGACTCAACCGTGACCCGACCGATTGGTTCCGTCAGGCCAGCGCCGCGTCCAGCGCTTTGCCCAAAGCCGACAGGCCGCCCTCCACATCGTCGAGATGCAAGCGCAAGGCCCGCCGCCCGCGTTCGTTCAGCACCTCGAAATCACCGATGGCCTGGGCTTCCTGAACCACACCGAAACTCATCTTGCCGTTGGCAAGCTGCAGATCCCGTTTCGGCTTCGCCGAGACGGTGAGGAAAATGCCGGAATTCGGCCCGCCTTTGTAAGCCTGCCCCGTCGAATGCAGGAAGCGCGGTCCGAATTCCGCGCAGGTCGCCACCTTCAGCTTGTCGCGCAATTTCGTGCGCATCGCCTGCAGTTGCGCCATATGCGCTGGCGATTGTTCGATGAATGCCAGCAGCCCGATGTAGTCGCCCGCTTTCGCCTGACGAAGATGCGCGCGCAACACCTCGGTCAGCGTGTTGCATCCCTCGATCGCCTTCGCGTTCTTCGCATCGGCATAAAGCGCCATGCCGTCGAAACGGCGCACCGGCTCGCCCGCGGGCAATCTGCCCGAGCTTTCATATTCCTTCGTCAGCTCGCGGGACCTCACCTTGCTGGCCTCGACATCGGGCTGGTCGAACGGATTGATGCCGAGCACCGCACCGGCAACCGCTACCGCGATCTCGCTCACAAAGAACAACTGACCAAGCTCGTAAACGTCGCTCAGCGTGAGACGGATGACAGGCTGCCCCGCAGCTTCCAGCGCCTTCAATTCCGCAGGTTCGGAATCGCCCGCCATCGCGACATGCACGAAAACGCGATCCGCGCCGTAAAACGACGGCGCCGCCAACGGTTCGAGATCGACCGGGATCAGTCCCTTGCCGATCTTGCCAGTCGACTCTGCGATCAACTGCTCCAGCCATCCGCCGACCGACTTGAGCGCGGGGCTCGCCGAGATGGTGATCTTGTCGCGCCCATGCTTGGTCGCGAGAACGCCAAGCGCCAACCCCAGCATCGCGCCCGGATTGCCTTGGAGGTCGTCACTCTTGCAGCGCGCCACAGCTTCGCTCGTCGCGCTCAACAATCGCGCAATGTCGAGCCCCATCGCCGCGCCCGGCACCAAACCGAACCGCGACAGCACCGAATAACGCCCCCCGATGGTGGGCTCGCCGTAAAAGATGTGCGCGTATCCCTTTTCCTTCGCTTCCTTCTCCATGGAAGAGCCGGGATCGGTGATCGCGGCGAACCGATGCCCAGCCCCGCCTGCGCGCGCGAAAAAATAATCCTTGAGGATGTTCGGCTCGAGCGTCGAACCGGATTTGGACGCCACGATAAAAAGTGTCTTTTCCAGATCGAGCTTCGCTTCCAGCGTTGCGATCTGATCGGGGCTGGTGGAATCGAGTGCATGAAATCTTGGAAAGCCCGTCTGCCGCCCGAAACTCTGCGCCAGGACTTCCGACCCAAGGCTCGATCCGCCCATGCCGATCAGCACGACATCGGAGAGCCCCGCCATCTGTTGCGCGAACGCCTGCAGAGACGGCAGGTCGTGCTGCTCGCGCGCTACGATCCCGAGCCAGCCGAGCCATTTGTCCTCGTCGGCGCCCGTCCAGAGCGATTTGTCCTTGGCCCAGAGCCTCGAAAGCTTCTCTCGCCATGCGCCGAGCGCCGCCGTGACATCGGCTGCGCCGTCGCCCAAGCTTGTCCTGACCGAGATCATCTGCGCGAACCTCCACCTCGCCTGCTATCGCACAAGAACGCGTGGCTGCGAAGATGGGTCCGTTAATATTCCAGCAAGCTTGCGTAGCGGTCCCGGTGATAGGCAGCACTTCCGAACGTCGCTTCCGCAGCCCGCGCGCGCTTGAGATAAAGCCCTGCATCGTGCGCATCCGTCATGCCGATGCCGCCATGCATCTGCACCATCTCGTTGGAGACAAGATGGCAAACCTCGTTCGCCTTCGCCTTGGCGAGAGAAGCAAGCTGCGGCACGTCATTGGAATTGTTGTCGATGGCCGATAGCGCGGCTTCGACACAGGAGCGCGTCAGCTCAAGGTCGGTGTACATCTTGGCCGCGCGATGCTGCAGCGACTGGAACGTCCCGATCAACTGGCCGAACTGCACGCGCGTCTTGAGATAGTCGAGCGTGGTTTCGAATGCCTGCGTGGCGCTGCCCAGCATTTCGGCCGCAAGTCCCGCGCGCGCGCGATCGAGCGTCGCTTCCAGGATACCATACCCCTGATCCACCGATCCGAGCACGGCATCCGCGCCCACTTCGACATTGTCGAACGAAAGATTCGCGGCACCCCGGCTGTCGACGCTTTTCAGCTTCTGCCGTGAAAGTCCCTTGGCATTGCCGTCAACGAGGAACAGCGTGATGCCGCTCGCCTCTGCGATCTTTCCGCTTGTGCGTGCCGCAACGATCAAGAAATCCGCCCCGCCGCCATCGAGCACGAAAGTCTTCTTTCCCGAAAGCATCCATCCGCTGCCGGATTTCATGGCCTTCAGGGCGATCTTGGCGGGCGCATGATGCGCGCCTTCATCCACGGCAAGCGTCGCGATCGCTTTTCCTTCCGCGATCTTCGGCAACCACGCTTTCTTCTGCGTGTCCGTACCGCCGAGCAGCAGCGCGGTGGTGGCTGTCAGCGCCGTCGAAACAAGTGGTGACGCGGTAAGCGTGCGCCCGGTTTCTTCCAGCACCAATCCCAAGGTCAGATAGCCGAGCCCAGATCCGCCGAATTCTTCCGGGATCAGGATACCGGCCCAGCCCATTTCCGCCATCTCATTCCACGCGGCGCGGTCGAACCCGTCCGCATTGCCGCTGTCGCGCAATTTGCGCAACGCAGTCACCGGCGATTTCTCGCCCACCCAGGATTTCGCCGCATCGCGCAGCATCGTTTGTTCTTCGCTGAGGACAGCCATTGGAAATTCTCTTCTTACTGGTGATCGAGAAGGCCGAGCACGCGCTTGGCCACGACGTTGAGGTTCACTTCGCTGGTGCCGCCCTCGATGGAATTGCCCTTGGCGCGCAACCAGCCGCGCGTCGCCGCGATCTCGTCGGCCGAAAACCCTTCACCTTCCCAGCCGAGACCCTGATGTCCCAAAGCCTCCACCAGCAATTCGGTGCGCTCCTGGTTCACCTTTGCGGCGGCGTATTTGACGATGGAAACGGCCGGGCTTGGCCCCTTCTTCGCCTTGGCTTCCTCCTCAAGCCGCCGCACGGTCAGCGCAAAGGCGCGCGCTTCCATTTTGTGCTGTGTGATGCGCGCGCGCAGGTCGCCATCCGCGAGCTTTCCGTTTTCGGTGCCGACGTGATCCTTGGCCGCGTGTTCGAGATCGTAACCGCTGCCGCCGCCGAAACCGCCCGCCGAAATGTTCTGCCGCTCATATTGCAGGAGACGTTTGGCGATTTCCCAGCCGCCATTCAATTTGCCGACCATATTGCCCTTCGGCACCTTCACGTCGGTGAAGAAGGTTTCGCAGAACGGCGAATTGCCCGAGATCAGCTTGATCGGACGCGCCTCCACGCCCGGCGTCGTCATGTCGAACAGCACGAACGAAATGCCTTCGTGCTTCTTCGACGTATCGGTGCGCACGAGACAGAAAATCCAGTCGGCGTAATTCGCGTAAGACGTCCAGATCTTCTGGCCGTTGATCAGGAAGTGATCGCCCTTGTCCTCGCACTTCGTCCGCAGGCTCGCGAGGTCGGACCCCGCACCCGGTTCGGAATACCCCTGACACCAGCGGATTTCGCCGCGCGCGATTTTCGGCAGATGCTCGCGCTTCTGTTCTTCATTGGCATATTCCAGCAGCACCGGCCCCAGCATCCAGATGCCGAACGAAAGCAGCGGCGGCCGCGCCTTGATGCGGTTCATCTCCTGCTGCAACACGCGCGCTTCGGCCGGCGCCAGCCCCCCGCCGCCATATTCCTTGGGCCAGGTCGGCGCGGTCCAGCCCTTCGCCGCCATGCGGTCGAGCCACAGCTTGCCTTCGGGATTGGTCCATTTGGCGCGCCGCCCGCCCCAGATGGGGGAGTCGCTTTCCTCGCCAACGGGAGGTGCACCCGCCCCCCGCATGGAAGGCGGACAGTTCGCCTCCAGCCAGGCCCTTGTTTCGCTGCGAAAACTCTCCAGATCGCTCATCGGCGCATCCTCCGGCTTGTATCGAAATTTCGTATGTCCGGTATTGTGGCGCGCGGCCCTTGGGCCATGCAAGCGGGTGTCCGGTAAGCATCTATCCAGAAAAAGGTTGTAGACCCAGAGCATGACGGATTTCCGCCTGACGCTCACGCCCCTGGACGATCTCGCCTTGCTCGAACAGCAATGGCGCGAACTCGAAGCGCGCACCGAGATCGACTTCTATATGTCGTGGGGCTGGATCGGCACCCTGCTGCGCCAATCCGGGCTGAAGCCGCTCATCCTTCGCGCCACCGACAACGGCAAGCTCGTGGCGCTGGGCTTTCTCTGCGCCAATCGCGAAACGCGCCATCGCTGGCTTTCCTTGCGCAAACTCTATTTGAACGAAACCGGCGACCCCGAAATCGACATCCTGTGCATCGAGCACAACGGCTTTCTGTGCGACCGCGCATACGGAGCGGAATTGCCCGCGCGCTGCATCGACCATGTCCTGTCGTCCGAGGAAGCAAAACGTCTTCTCGGCCCATGGGACGAGTGGCGCTTCACCGGCATCGACGAAAATTATTTGAAGCTCCTGAAAGCGACGGGCTTGCGCGTCCGGCTGCATGCCGCCAAACAAAGCGGCGCGATCGACTTGAATGTCTTGCGCGACAACAAGCAGGATTATCTCGGTACCCTCAGCTCGAACACGCGATATCAGATCCGCCGCGCCCTCAAGCTTTATGGCGAGCGCGGCCCGGTCATCCTGACGGCGGCGAAAACGCCAGACGAGTTCGCGCGCTATTTCGACGGTTTGCGCAACCTGCACCAGAAATACTGGATCGCGCGCGGCGACAGGGGCGCCTTCGGCTACAAATTCCTCAACGATTTCCACGAAGAGATCGCGCTCACACGCGGGCCTTTGGGCGAAGTCGAACTGCTGCGCGTCGCGGCGGGCGATTTCGAGATCGGCTATCTCTACAATTTCACCTGGCGCGGCCTGGTCGGCGCCTATCTCTCGGGCTTCGCTTACGAAGACGATTCCAAGCTGAAGCCCGGCCTCGTCTCCCACTATCTCGCCATCGAGCACCATCTGAAAGGCAACGCCGGCGTCTACGATCTGCTGGCGGGCGACATGCAATACAAGCGCAGCCTCGCCATGACGACACCGCCGATGTATTGGGCCGACCTGCAGCAGCCGCGATTGAGATTGCGCCTGGAGGATTTCGCGCGGATTGCGAAGAACCGGCTTAAGCCGTCTCCTCCACAGTCACCCGGTCCGGATAAAACGCCAGCCGGTTCTTGATCTCGGCCACCGCCGCGTAAGGCGCCTCGTAACTCCACACCGCATTGCGCGCCGTCTCGCCGCCGAGCGGAATGGAGAAATACGAGCAGTCGCCCTTGTACGGGCAATAGGTCGAATGGGCGCTGCGTTCGAGCAGCGTCATGTCGACGTCCTCGCGCGGAATATAATTCACCGCCGGATATGAGGCTTCGCGCAACGCAACCGCACGCCGCGTATCGGCTACAACGCGCCCCGCCACCTTCACCACCACGCGCTTCGGATTGGGCGCGATGGTGATCGGATGATCGGGACCGGGAATTTTCACGGGCTTGTTCATGGCCCGATCCTAGTCCCGCACCGCCAAAACAAAAACGCCGCCGAAACAAAGTTCCGGCGGCGTCTTCTTTTGGTTGCGGGGCCAGGATTTGAACCTGGGACCTTCAGGTTATGAGGCTGGATATTCAGTCATGCAAACTGACCGTTTTTTCGCATTATTCCCGCAATTTCGAGACAATTTCGCACTTTTGTGCCGGATTTGTGCCAACCGGAATTTGGCGTGCCAGTTTGGCCAATTACCGACGATGATTGCGTCCACAGCAGATTGCGCTGCCCGCGAACAGTTCGGAGATCCGGCTAACGCCAGATCGGCCAAATCGATCCGCCTCGTGAACTCGAGCAAGGTCGCAATAGCCGACCGAGCCATCCCGAGCGAACTCATTTCGAGAACAGCGCGGACGTGGCCTGATCCATCAAATTGTGATGATCGGTAGATTTGAAGACGTGAGTGTAACGATCCATCGTCAAGGCCAACGTCGAGTGGCCTGCGTACTTCTGGACTACTTTCGGGGGCAACCCGGCCTCGATCCAGCAGGAGATCGCGTAGTGCCTGAGTGCGTGCCAGCGGAACCTTTTGACCATCGGCTCTGATTTTGGATTGGCCAAATGTTTGGCATTCAGCCGATCAAAAATCGGAAAAAAGTCATATTTCAGCATTGAGCTGTGCTTACGAAGGCGTCCTTTCACATTTGGGAAAACCGGATCTTCGTCACCGGGAAAAGGAGTTTCCGTCCGCCATTGCGACAAGACAGTTACCAATTCTGTTCCAAGTGGAATCGTTCTATTTCCGGCCCGCGACTTGGTCCCTTGGCCGTCTTCGATGCCATATTTGTCCAACCGCGTATCGATAATGACCTCGCGATCTTCGAAATTGATCTTTCCCCAACGAAGAGCGTGCATCTCCCCAGCTCTGATCCCTGTCGCCGCGGAAAATTTGATTTGGAGAGCCATGCGGGGCGACGCTTCCTGAATTATCGCTTCCAAATCCTCTTTGCTGGGTGCATCCACGAGTTGAGTTGTCTCGTTTCGGGGTCCAATTACCTTCACCCCATGCACTGGGTTGACCGAGACATAGTCTCGATTTTTCGCAAACGCCATCATAGCACTAAGCGCTACCAAGACCTTACGCGTCGTAATAACGCTCAAACCAGCGTTACGCAGGCGATCACGGAAATCGCCGACCGCCTTTGACGTCAAATGAAGCAGCTTGTATTCGCCAATTCCTTCGTCGAACTGTGTCATCAGATAGGCCCACTGATCATCACGAACCTTTCCCGGTGTCGCGAGGATATAGTTGTTCAGATGGCCGACGTAGAATTGATGCGAACCACGCGTCATTTGCTCGCCGCGCTTCAGCCTACCGTCAAGGTATTCCAGATACTCCACAGCAAGCTCACGAACGGTCTTCTTGTGAGCGTCGGCGCGGAATGTTCCTGTTCGAAGCTGATTTGAGATTTCGTCACGCTTGACGTCAGCTTCCTTTCGCGTATCAAAAGAAGGACGATGCCGAACGCCCGAGTGGTCCGTGTAATCAACGCGCCATTTGACGATTTCCTTACCCTTACTCAATCGACTAATTCTTCGCACGGTAACTTTCATTGTGGTACCTGGTCTAAGGTTTGGCTTTGAAAGAAGTTTCTGTTAGCCGAGCGGCCCGCCGGACGCATTTCAGATAACAGCGGCGCGCTCAAACAGCGTTCGTTTTGGTGGAATGGACTGAACGCGGTTAGCTAGCTGCTGCGCACGTTCTTGAGCTCCGATTGATATGCATCGATTTCCAGGCGGCAGCGAAGCTGTGCAGCGTATGCCTCGGCATCAGCACCGGATGAAAACGATCCGCGCTGCCGCACGAATCCGTCAGAGTCTTTCCAAAGCACAATAAATTGGGAATTGTCGGTATCTTCTTGTACGACAACCGTTGAAAAAGAATCGGGCAAATCAATTGCGCCGACGACGGTTGATTCCCTCGAGCGAAACCAACGAAGAAGCGTTGACTTGCGGGCATAAATGCGACATCCCAGACGAACAATGGGAAGTTGCTTACGCTCAACCAAGTAATAGACGATGCGACGATGGCGGGCATCACCAAAGAGGAAAACGGCGATTTCAGCGGCGCCCTTAAGAAGGTTGTGGTCAGACATGAGCGCGACTTCGAGCACTGCAAGAGGCTTTTTCTGTGATTGTTGCATGGTAGGTGCGTTCCTTGTGTTCAATTAGACAAAGGTATTCCGTTCGCCAAATTTGCGATTTGGCGCTGACTTGAGAGATTTTGATTCGATGAACTGCTAGGCCGTTGGAGGATCGCGGATTGCCGAGATCAATTGATCTGGATCTGTGGCAATCCGCTCCAATACGTCCGAGACGGGCCGCGAGCGCTTCAGCGCAGACGCTCTCGTCAACATTGCGATGATGCCTCCTCGCGGGCTCGTTGCTACGAAGCGCATGTAGTGTGCTCGGATCGGGAATGCAAGAAAGCTGATAAATTCCAATGGCTTACTGTCACGAAATACGGCACTGCACTGCCGTGTTTCTTGACATTCAAAGCACCCACTGCCGCGTTCTGCGACATTGAAATTTGACAGCGTTGGAATTTGAATCGCGAATTCAAGCAGTTAGATTTTTGCCCAAATTTGCTAACCATACCGGCGCCCTTTTCCGCGGTTTCAGAAAAATTTTTTCCGGTGCCCCTTTTAGACATAGCGAATCCGCCTCGCACGGTCCGGCTGTGACGGTGGGAACGTCGATTGACGCCAGCCCGACAGGGCCCGCGCATATGGAGCTTCTCGTCTCAGTGCGATATTCAAGGGGCTCGGATAGGTCGCAAGCAGTTCGCGCTCACGCTCGAACGGATTCTCTGTAAGTTCGATTCCGACCACAGCATTGGCGCTGAGCCAGGCGCTCAGCGATTTTTCACCGCGAACGTTGCAGGCCGGTGTCCCAGAGGATGAAATTGCCTTGTGGATGCGCTCGATCGCGAGCAGGCTCAGTCGCAGGCTCGAACTCGTAAGATCCGAGGTCATGTGTTGCTTAAGCCGTTCAGCCAAGCGAAGTGCGGCGCCGGTATAGAGATACTGGCGGCCACGTATACTCAGGGGACGCTGGGAGCTGAATTCAGCGTAGTTGGTCGCTGCGAGGAGCCGGGAGCCTCCACGAAGAAAGAACAGATAGACCCCGGGTCCTGTCGGCAGAATGTGGGGCTTGTTAACGATAAAACGCGCAGGAATCAGGATAAGATGTTGAAGATCGACTGGCAGCACTCGAATAACCTCATGGCATCAATAGTGCCATATGGCTCTTTTAGTGCCACTTTTCAAGTCTGAATATTTGGATTGGTTAATTCTGTGTCCGAGCGCGAGCCCAAGTTCACCCTTACAGGCGCACAGCTTCGCGCCGCCCGCGGGCTGTTAAACCTGAGCGCTGCGGAATTGGCAGAAGAGACAAAGCTGGGGCTCCGCACGATCCGAAGAGCCGAGCAGACTCACGGGCCCGTCTCAATGACGCCCGCGAACGTCGAAGCGATCGTTTCAGTGTTGATGGCGCGTGGTGTGGAGTTTCTATCGGAAGATCAAAAGGGCGTGGGCGTCAGGCTTCGACTGAAACCTCCTCCACAATTCGGAAAATAAGGCCAAACTGCTGTCCGCCAGATCGATCTGCGTATTTTAAAACGTCCCAGCAGACACGGTCACTGAGATCGCAATTCCAAAGGTGGCGGCTTGCCGGCCGCGTAGAGCTTTCTGATCAGCATCTCGATCTCGGCCCGTTCTCCATTGGACGGGTCTTCATTTTCCAAGATGTGTTCCAACGCGCGGATGGCAAGGCCGAGGCTGGCAGGCCGACGCCAAATTTCTTTGTCCCAGACCATCTGGCGCGCGGCGACCATACGAAAATCATTCGGTTTCATGTTGCTTCTGACTGCTTTGCACAAGGCAGAGATTGCTGCCGGCTCTGTATCGGAACCGAAAATCCAAACTCTAGCTTGGTAGATTGGGCGTCAACGCCAACTGGCGTATGTTCGCACTAAAGATAGTTAGCAAAAGCAACCGACTATGTCAAGAAATGCGTGATTCAGACGGTGCAACCTGCACTGAAACAGCTAGCGCAGAGCACGCAAAGACGCGAACGGGACCAATATAGCAACTCTGACTATCGAGCGCGCCAACATAAAGGCTGTGTCTCAAGAACTGTAGCGTCGAAAACCTTTTTATAGGTCCCGATAAGAGAAGGCGGCAGATCGCTCCGCCGCCTTTCAGGAGATTTGACGTTCTCCTCAGCCCCCCAGGCCCAAGCTGAAATTCAGGAACGGTCCGTGGAAAGTGAGATCGGTTGTGCGGCGCGTATCCCAACCGGCATCCACTGCACCGAAGAAAAAGTCGGCGCGATAGCCGAGCGTCGCTTTGAAATTCTCAATGCGATAGCTAGCTGCCACAGAAAGGCCAACGTTGGGAACCGTGACAGTACGCGACCGGTCATTGCGGACGGGAGGATGCGTTACCGAATGTCCTGTGAAACCGCCGATAGCTGTCTGTGTACGAAAATTTGTCACTGATACATGGGTATTGGTTACCTTTTGACGACCAAAAAGTAGGGCTGCATTCAAGCTCCAATCGAACGTGACCTCTCCGGCTCGTCGGTTGCCAACCATTGGAACTGACGCTTCCCATGAAAGCGATGGACCTATTCCATGAAAACTGCGGGACCCCGATGCGACGGCGGAGTATTGAGGCGAATACATGACACCGGGTACGAAGGCTTTTGGAAAAAAGACCTGTATCGAGGGTGGAATTCGATTGTAGACCGAGGCGTGAGGTAGCGCTCGCGCAGTCACTTGCGAGCGTGAGCTGAATTGCGCATATCGGACGCCGACGCTGAAAGTCGAGATACTGCCACGACCAAACATACCCAGCCCAACGTCTTTACCCGCCATAAAGTCCAAGACGACATGCGATTGCGACTGCTTGACAATCGTGTTGGCGAATTGCGCAACCGGTTGATTCACAAATGACGATGGAGGATGAGACGGCGTGCCCGATATATATTTCGTTCTGCCAATATCAGTTTGCTGCATGACATTACGATAGTTGCGAGAACGGCCATAACGAACGTTCGCCGACAACGACCAGTCGGATCCTTCGGGTTGAAACGACAATTTGCCTTCGCCACCGAAGCTGTAGCGCGAAGGCCGCTGTGCCTCTATCGGTGAGCCTTTTATGTAGGGCTCGGGCGTCGGGCTGACGAGCATATAGGGTGCCTCATACGCATCCCCGAGACCGCTCATGCGCTCAAGCTGGCCGCCGAGTTCGATCCAGACCGTCGGTCGTGCATTATCGTCTGCAATCGCTTGGCTGCAAGCGGCCAATGACACCAGAACTACTGCAGACGACACCGTTGAAAGCAACTGTAACCGAATGCCGGCAGCCCTTGCACCGTCGTTCATCAATTCGCTCATCAGACCCCCCCTTACCAATTCTTTGTGACGCGGACACCGATCAGCTTCGGATCGGTCAGGAAGACGTTTGTCGTCAACCCGCTATCATCACTATTCAGGAACGTGCCGGTAATCGCCGTCGTGTTGAACACGTTCTTGTCGTACAGCATCACCTGCCAACCGTTCTGGCTGGTAAAGATCAAGGTGAGGTTGAGGTTAGTGTAGCCACGGATTCGATCATATGGATCATCGTTCCAGACACGTGCCCAACTTGAGTCCTGCCAATAGAAATCACCGCGCATAGTGCCAGCCCAATCGCTTGAGAGCGGTATCGTGTATTGCGCGCCAGCAGAGACGGTGAAACGAGGCGCATTGGGCAACTCATTCCCGCTCAGATCTTTTGCGAACCCTTCGCCATTGTTCGGGGGTAGGCCCAGCCCATTGTTGACGTTAGCGGGAGCACTTGGGTCTACACTCAGTGGATCGAAGCCGACGTAACCTGGCACGCTGAGTTGTCGCGTACCGATACCAAAGCCGCCCGATTCGACCGTCGGATTTTGCACATACTTCAAATGGGTGACTGGATCGTCATGAGTGTTATACGCCCGCGAGCAGGCAAAGGACTGTGCATCGGTGCTCTCAAACCCGCCATGATTGTAGCTTGATTCCATTAAGGCGGCGACGACATATGTCGGCAGGATGCAGTTCGATGCCTGGGTGGGAAACGGGCGAACAACCATCCAATCTGGATTGCCAGCGGTGCGGTCCATCAGGTCAATGGCTTGTTCACCCTTTGCAATAGCTGTTTGCTCATATCCACCCGCAAAGTTGAAACGTAATCCAGGGATCGGCTCCCAATTCGCTTCCAGCTCTGCGCCTTTGACGTGTGCATCGAAATTGAGATTGATCGAAGTCCGATCGACGATTTGCGGGATCTGATAGTGTTCATAGTTGTAATAGAAAATGTCGCCGTTAAGGGTCATCGCTCCATCGAGCAACGTATTCTTACTTCCCAACTCGAACGCATCTATGAATTCGGGCTTGAACGTCAGCGGATGCACGGGAACTCCCACTTCGACGCCTGTCCCGTTCACGCCGCTGATCGAGGGAAATGCAGCCCCTGGCGGATTGGCACCGCCGGCTTTATAGCCATGGGCATACGATCCATAGATCAATGTCTGGTCCGTGAAATTCAGCTTCGGCGTCCAGTTGATCGCCGCCCTGCCACTTATTGCATCCCACTGCTGATCCACGACGCCTAGGGAGGGATAGCCATATCCCATAGTGACCACTTCACTTGGTATATCGGTGAAATACTTTTGATCCTCGGTCCAGCGCAAGCCTCCAATCAGCTTGAGATCAGAGAAAATGTTGTAATAGACCTCGCCAAACGCGGCGTAGGACTGCAACAGATAGGGATTCTGACTCAGGAAGTAGTTGTGACCTTGATTGTTGAGGCTGCCGATTGGATTCGGATCCATGTAAACGCAAGCGGAGGTCGGTTGTCCGCCACCGAGAAGAGGATCCGGGTAGTGCCATCCCGTTGAGTTGGCAGTTCCTGCTTGCGAGATTAGACAACCGCTTTCGTCCGTTACGCCGGGAACGTAGGGGCTATCGTGGCCAAAACCATTCGTAGCTGTGTAAAGCGATAATGTATTTATGAAGACGTAGTAATTCTCTTCCGTTTCATAGTGCATGTAGTTGCCGCCGAGGCTGAAATTCAGCGGACCGCTAAAATTTGATGCCAACCGAAATTCCTGGCTCAACTGCCAAGCATGTTCTTCGGACAGGTCCTGTGCGACGAGGCGATCACTGCAGCCGAGTTGAGGATCGCAAAACATCCCGTTGTTAATGGCATGCTCGTTAAAGGAATCGGACACTGTCTCTTGAAACAAGCCAGGGCTGGTATTGAATCTATTGTAATCTTCTGTGGACCAGAGAAAGTCCTGCCCATATGCGGTCTGAGATGTGAAGGTGAGTTGGGGCGTGACGGCGTAATCGGCAGTCAGTTCAACAATATCGTTCTTTGCCTTATATTGCGGATTCAGCTGGGTCTGTATAACGCGCAGATTGGTGGATTGAGTGGTTGAGGCGTATGGATCCGCAGTTGGGTTAAGGAACTGGCCGCCCAGGTCGGCCGCGATCACATAGGGTAAGGATGGGCCGTAAGGTACGCCGAACGCGTCCGGAGAGTACAGGGAAGATTGTTGGCACCCCTGACTCAAATCATTTTTTCCCACGATCAAAGCGTTACCGAGATCGAGTCCTCCTCCAGGTACAGGGACGCCGTTTACGCTGTCCGGCGGGTTATCGCGTTTGCACAACTGTTTGCTTGTGCGCATGCGGTCGTCATCTTCTGAGAAATGTTCCCACATCAAGGTGGCTTTCAGTTCCGGTAAGGGATTGAACGCTAGTGTGGCACGGCCCGACCATAAATCACGGCCATCGATGCGTTGGCCCGTTGTTTCGTTGAAGCTGTAGCCCTGGCGCTTGGTCCATTCGCCAGCAACGCGCAGGTCTACGCGGTCATCCACTAGCGGCAGATTCAGCATGCCCTCGAAGCGTCGCTGGTGATAGTTGCCGATTTCAGCGCTGGCCATAGCCTCGAACTGATCGGTGGGCCTTGCAGTCGAAAGATTCACCACGCCAGCGGTCGCGTTGCGTCCATAAAGTGTACCCTGCGGCCCTCGCAGAACTTCGACCTGTGCGAGATCGTAGAACTCCTGCTCGAAAAAATGATTCCGAATAAACGGGACGTCGTTTAACGCTACAGCTACGGCAGGGTCTGTGGTGACAGAAATTGCCTGCGTCCCGATACCGCGGAGCTGGATCGAATAGCCGGTGAAGTTTGTCTTCGTAAAGGTGAGATTGGGCACCTGCTTCACGAGGTCTGGCCCACCTGCGGTCTGCGTGGCTGTCAATTGTTCCTGGCTTAACGCAGTGATCGCGATGGGAATGCTTTGCACATCGGCGCCACCGAGTTTTGACGACGTCACCGTCACCGTTTCCACGCTTGCGCGCGGCGGGGCGGCCTGCGCAAGTTGCATGGGCGTTACGAGTTCGGACGAACGATCGCGCACGATGGTGACCAGGCCGGAATCGCGGTGCGCGACAAATCCGGTGCCTGAAAGAAGGCGTGTCAGGGCTTCATCGGGAGAAAGATCGCCTCTTACGCCCTTGGTGCGCGCTTTGCTCGCGGCTGTGGCGGACAGGGCAATGGGCACGCCGGTTTGCGCTGTATAGGCGTTCAACGCGGTTTCGAGATCGCCTGCCGGGATGTCCAAAAATTCCGCGGATGCTGCGCCGACAAGCGGCAACGCAATCGCTGTGCCGAACAATACTGTCTTGAGTGATTTCAAACTTACCATGGCCCCCTCTCCTGCGCGGCATCCCGGCCGCGGACTTTTCCAAAGTTTCAATTGACGTTCTTCAACGCGAAATCACGATGTCATTGCCTTTGTTTTCGACCCGCGCGCCGAGCACGGAATGCGCGACGCGGCCAAAAAGATCGACGTCGTTGACCGGGAAGGTGCCGTCGATCAATTCCGCTTCGACGGCGTTGTCGACGACCACGATCTTGCGTTGGTTGTAGCGGTTGAATTCGCGCGCGGCGTCCGCGAGCGTTGCGTGATAGAAGGTGAGCACGCCGCGGCGCCAACCCATCTGGCTATCGAGTTCTTTCTTCGGCTTCCGTATCACCGTCACCGATTGCGGCGTGGCGATGGCCACTTCGCCGGGCGAAAGGACGGCCGAGTTCGGCGGGTTGGACGTATCGGTCGAATCGAGACGCGCCTTGCCTTGCAGCAGCGTCACTTCAAGGCGATCGGCCCCATCGCGAACGGTGAATTTGGTACCGAGATCGGTGATGCGATGGCCGGCGACATCCACGATAAAGGGCCTCGCCGCATCATGGCGAATGTCGAAATAGGCTTCGCCACGCTCCAGCGTCGCCATTCGCGTTTTTTTGTCGGTGCGAACGCGCAAGCTGGTATTTGTGTTCAATTCGATGCGCGAACCATCCGACAACGCGATGGTTTCGCGTCCGCCCACGGGCGTTGCATAGACTTTTTCGTTGTTCGAAGTGGAACCGAGGTAGCGATAGCCGACCGTTCCCACAACTGCCGCGACAATGGCCGCCGCGGCGACGCGTAGAACGAAGGGCTTTGCCTTGGCAGGGGGAATGGAGCCGCCGGGCCTTGTCATCGGGGCGCGCAGCGCTTTCAGACGTTGGGCGCTTTCCCAGACGGATTTCTGCCGCCAATAAGCAATGCGATGCGCGCGCGATTCTGCGAGCCACGCGTCGAATGTCGCCTGGTCCTCGGCACTCCATTTCCAAAAGGATCGGCGCTGCAGCCAATCGGCCGCGCACAAATCGATCTCGGTGGCGCTTTGCCGGATTTCCGGCTGATGCGGCGAGGTCATGAACGCCTCCCGGCATCGGTCGCGTCTCTGAGATAAAGATCGGTGAGGGCATGCATCCCCAATTTGAGATGCTGGGAGACCGTGCCTTCGGCGATGCCCATTCGCGCCGCAATTTCCCGGCCCGTGAGCCCCTCGATGCGCCCGAGAACGACCGCCTCGCGATGGCGCGGCGGCAGCTTGTCGAGCGCATCCTGCAACCGGCGAAGTTCGTCCTTGGCGATGAGCGTTCGGTCCTGCAGCGGTTCGTCGGCTTCAGGCCCCACCGAATCCGGATCTGCGATGGCGGCGATCGGAACGACATTTTCCTTGCGGATCAGATCGGTCAGAAGATTGCGCGCCGTTGCGAAGACGAAAGCCTTGGCCGATTTCGGTATCTCGGCTTCCGCCGCCTCGCAGACGCGAACATAGATCTCCTGCCGGAGGTCTTCGATGTCGCTTCTGTCCCGCCAATTGCGACGCAGGAACCGCATCAACATGGTCTCCAACGGAAGAACCTCGCGGACGAACCACGCTTCCAACTCGGCCGCCGTCATTGCCGCGCCCATGGGGCGCAGATCAGCCTCTTCACGACCTGAATCCGGAATTTCGGCCATCCCCCGCCAGCTTCCCGCCTTATTGAGGATCGAATTTCGTATTTACGCCGGTGAAGACGAAACAGGAGGCGGAAGTTGAGTATCGCCGCGAAAATAAATTTGCTGCGGCGGGAGCGGGGGGCTTACGAGCAAGAAACTTGCGAGGCGGGGCTTAAAAGCCGAAGCTACGCACAACCGCCCGCAGGTAGGCGATTTAAAGACTTGATTGCGACAAGCAAAAAAAGGGCGGCGGATCGCTCCGCCGCCTCTAACAAAATCGAACGCCTTGGCCTATCCGCCCAACCCGATGCTGACCGAGGCATATGGGCCGTAGAAATTTCGGTCATAGGTCTTGCGAGCGTCGATGCCGCCATCTACAGCGCCGAAGAAGAAGTCGGCGCGATAGCCGAAGCTCACCTTGGCGTTGGGATATTCCAAGGAGAGGCCGGCAAAGGCCCCGATGTTGGGCACGGTGACGCCGCGCGAGCGCATATGATCCGGTGTGGCGGGAAAGCGGGAGACCGTATGGGGCACAACTATATTCGTCAGAATAGGGCCATTGGCAGAAAAATACCGTGCTGTTGTCTGATGGTGTGTCCGCGTCCTTTGCCGACCGAACAGCACAGCCGCATTTAAACCCCAGTTGGCTATTATAGCACCATCTTGCACATTTCCCGCCAAGGGCGCCGAGGCTTTCCAGGAGACCGACGGTCCCACGCCGTGGAAGCTCCGTTCCGCGGTCATACTGGCCAGATTGCTGTGGAAGGGCTGACCATTCGTGATGTTGAGCCCTCCCAAAAAAGGAATGTATTTGGTGGTGAAATGCCAATCGGGATCGGATTTGAGCGATATGTTTGATTTGCTCCCGAATTGGGCGAAACGCACGCCGGCGCTGACAACCGACGTTGCATCCCTATTACCGAACAAGCCTAGCCCGACATCCTTTCCGACTTCGAAATCGACAATGAGATGCTGCTCGGTGTTGCGCGCGGTGGTCTCCGCGAATTTTTGAGCAACTGGATAGACGGCCATCGACATCGTGCCGTGGTACTTCACGAAAGGACCGGGATTAGTCTGTTGAAGATTGTGCTTCTCCGATTTCGAACGGCCGTACTGGACCGATGCGCTGAACACCCAGTTCGAATTGTCCGGTTGAATGGAAATGGCGCCGGCCCCATCGAAACCGTAGCTCGGTGGTTTTTCGAATTTCTGCGATGGCGCGAATATCGAAGGCCGGCCGTCCATGATGGACGGCGCAAAGGTCTCCTGCCCATCCTGCAGGCGGCTCAATTGACCGCCCAATTCGATCCAAACAGTTGGCCGGTCAGCATCTTCGGCCTTAGCGAAGGCCGTTGAGGTGATATAGGCGGTCAACGCCAGGGCCGAAGTGCCTGCTAGCAATTTCCAACGGATTGTTGCGCGGTGATCTATATTCTGAATCAATTCGCTCATTGGTGTTTCCCCCTCACCAGTTCTTCGTGACGCGCACGCCGAAGAGGCGCGGATCGGTCAGGAACACGTTTGTCGTCAGACCGCTGTCGTCGCTGTTCAGGAAGTCGCCGGTGATGTCGGTGACGTTGAACACGTTCTTGACGTATCCCATCACCTGCCAGCCGTTCTGATTGGTGAAGATCAGTGCCAGATTCATGTTGGTGTAGCCACGCAGGCGATCATATGGGTTATCATTGAAGACGCGGGCCCAAGAATAATCCTGCCAGTAGTAGTCGGCATGTAATGTTCCCGCCCAATCCGACGTCAGGGGTATCGTGTAATCTCCCGACATTGAGACAGTAAACGGCGGCGCATTCGGCAGTTCGTTGCCACCGAGATTCTTGGCCCACCCCTCGCCGTTGTTCGGCGCGCTCGCCGGATCGAAGCCTGGATAGGCGCCGGGATCGTGCATATCCAACCCATTGTTCGCATAGTCAGTCGGGTAAATTGGTGGGCCGTCGGCCTTGAAAGGTCTGCCGGTTACCGGGTCCAAATCATACTGGTAGGTATTTGAGCAGGCTCCAGGGATGCTGCTTGTACCGTTTGCCACTCCGGGCGGATGTGACTTCAAGATCGCGGCAACCACATATACTGGAAGAATGCAATTCGACGCTTGGGATACCCAAGGCTTTACCACCATCCAATCGGGATGTTCCTTCACGTCGGCGCGGTCCAGCAGGTCGATGGAGCTTTGGCCGTTGTCGATTCGCGTGTTTTCGTAACCACCGGCAAATTTGAATCTCAGGCCTGGAAGCGGCTCGTAGGTCGCCTCGACTTCGGCGCCTCTCACCGTGGCGTCGAAATTATCGTTGATTGCCGTGCGATCTACGATGCGTGAAATCTGATAGCCTTTGTAGTCATAGAAGAACCCGCTGGCGTTGAACGTCAACGCGCCGTCGAGCAGCGTGTTCTTAGTGCCGATTTCGTAAGCGTTGATGAATTCTGGCTTGAAGGTCAGCGGGTGAATCGGGCTTGTGATGCCGGTATCGCCGAACTGCAAAAGCTGCGCACCCGGTGGATTGGCGCCACCTGCCTTGTAGCCATGTGCGAACGATGCGTAGAGCAGCGTCTGGTCGGTGAAGTCTAGCTTGGGACTCCAGTTCGCCGCGAAGCGTCCGGTGAATTCCTGCCAGGACTGATCGACGACGCCGGAAATGGGATAACCATACCCCGCTACCAGAAGCTCGCTTGGAATATCGACAAAATACTTCTGATCGTCAGTCCAGCGCAGGCCACCCGTCAGCTTCAGATCAGGTGTCACATTGTAGTAGGCCTCACCGAAGCCCGCGTAGGAATTCAGGGTGTAGGGATTCTGGCTGAGGAAATAGTTGTGCCCTTCGTTATTTAGGCCGGTGAGCGGATTCGGATCGATGTATTGGCAAGCCGTTCCACCTTCAGTGCCTAAGTGGTTTGGCTTGTTTAAGTTGGGTGGAGCAAAGCCGCCCGCCAAACAGTTAGAATTATCCGAAACCCCTGGAATCCAGGGTAGCGTTTGTTTGGGAGAATTGTTGTCACGAGCCCATGTGTAGGAAGCTAAAGTCAGCGAATTGATGAAGACGTAATAATTTTCCTCCGTCTCATAGTGCAGATAATTTCCGCCGACGCTAAAATTGAGCGGCCCTGCAAAGTTTGACGCCAAGCGAAATTCCTGGCTGAGTTGCCAAGCGCGTTCGTCGTTCAAATCCTGCGCGACCAACCGGCTGCTGCAACCCAATTGAGGATCGCAGAAAACTCCATTTGCGACGCAAGCTGGCGCGGAGCCCGGAGGCGGCAAAACAGTTGCGTCGCAGGGCGCACCCACTGGCAGGCTCACACATCCTTGCGCCGCAGATAGGCAAGTGCCCGCGCCGCTTGGATCTGCCGTTGTCGCATGAGTTACATTGTCGTCAACAGTGAAGGCCCCGGGTCTAGTGTTGAAGCGATTATAGTCTTCGGTGGACCACAGGAAATCCTGATTGTAGCCCGTTTGGGACGTGAAGGTCAGTTGGGGCGTGACGCCGTAATCGACGTTCAATTCCAGCGTGTCGTTCTTGGCCTTGTAGACCGGATTGATGGTCGACTCGATGACACGCAGATTGGTGGACTGCGTGGTGCTCGCATACGGATCGAAGCCGCCCGTGACGGCCTGGACGGGAACGCCCTCGAAACCGAGCGGTTCGTAATACGGCAGCATGATACCGTTCGGCACCTGGAATGCCTGGCGTGAATAAAGCGATGTCGGCAGGCAACCCTGGCTCAAATACGGCGCGCCTGCATATGCCAGGGGAGGACCGGGTTCCGGCACCGGCACACCGTTGATCACAGACGGTCCCGTATCGGTCTTACAAAGCTGCTTGGCCGTGCGCATGCGGTCGTCGTCTTCGGAGAAATGCTCCCAGACGAATGTGGCCTTCAGGTTTTCGAGCGGCTTAAACGCCAGCGTTGCGCGGCCGGACCACAGATCGCGCCCGTCTATCGGGTCGCCGGTGATCTCGTTGGTCGAGTAGCCGTCGCGCTTCGTCCACTCGCCCGCCACACGCAGGTCAAGACGATCATCGACGATCGGAAGGTTGATCATGCCTTCGAAGCGGCGGTTCTGATAGTTGCCGATATCGGCGCTGGCCATCGCTTCGAATTGATCTGTCGGCTTGGCGGAAACGATGTTCACCACACCAGCCGTCGCATTGCGCCCATAAAGCGTGCCCTGCGGTCCGCGCAACACTTCGGCCTGACTCAGGTCGTAGAATTCCTGTTCAAAGAAGTGGTTGCGGATGAACGGAATGTCGTTCAGCGCGACGGCGACAGCTGGATCGGTAGTCACTGAGATTGCTTGCGTGCCGATACCACGAATTTGGATGCTATAGCCGCTGAAGTTTGTCTTGGTGAAAGTAAGATTCGGCACTTGCTTCACGAGATCGGGACCGCCGGCTGTTTGGGTGGCGGTGAGTTGTTCCTGGCTCAGTGCCGTGATTGCGATTGGAATGCTCTGCACGTCCGCTCCGCCGAGTTTCGACGACGTCACCGTTACGGTTTCCACGCTAGCGCGCGCCGGCGCAGCCTGCGCCATCTGGATAGGCGTGACGTCGATTTGGGAGTGGGCTTCGGGCACAATGCCGACAACGCCGGAGCTATCGCGCCGCGCGGTGAAGCCGGTTCCGGAAAGGATGCGGCTTAGCGCATCCGGCGCGGACACATCTCCCTTCGCGCCCCTGGAATGGATACCGCCGATGGAATCGGCGGGGATCATTAATTGCACGCCCGATTGGACGGAATAGGCGTTCAGGGCTGCTTCAAGCGAACCACCCGGAACGTCGAAATTGGTGCCAAGGCTGCTGCCGATCAATCCGCAAGCGCCTGCCGTCCCCAACAGCCAAACTCTGAAATGTCCCGATTTTGTCATCTTCCCCCTCTTCGCGTGTCACTGTGATGCGTTCGCACGCATCGACGGTGTTCCAATTCTTCAGTGCGAGATCACGATTTCGCCTTCACGCTCTTCGACATGCAGACCAAGAAAGTTCTTGGCCATGCGTGCGAAACCCGTGACGTCATTCGTCGGCAAGGTTGCGGTGATAAGGCGCGCACCTGCTTTGGTATCGGCAATGATGATCTTGCGGCTATTGTAGCGGTTGTACTCTCGCGCAACGTCCACAAGCGTGGCACGCTGGAAAACCAGAACGCCGCGCTGCCAGCCAAGCTCGCTTTCAAGCTGTTTGTCGGATTTGCGGGTGATCGTCAGGTCGCGCGCCGTGGCGACGGCTTCGTCGCCCGGCTTGAGCAATGCGGATTTCGCGTTGTCCGTGGAAATTCCGGTTTCCACTTTTGCGCTGCCTTCGATCAACACCACTTTCAAACGTGTGCCGTCTTCCCGCGCGAGGAATTTGGTGCCCAGGTCGATGACGCGGTGATTGGCGGCGAGCAGAACGAACGGACGCCGTTCGTCATGCCGGACCTGAAAGAATGCTTCCCCGCGCACCAACTCGACGGTGCGGCGCTTTTCGGTGAGAGCCGTCCGCACAACGGTGTTGGTGTTGAGTTCGATGGTTGTGCCGTCAGCCAAGCGTATGGTTTCACGGCCCCCAATGGGGGTTGAGTAAGAAGTAACGCGCGGCTGGTTCCACAACAGGTTGGTGGATAGGCCAAGCGCTGCAATCCCCGCGACAACCGCGGCGGCGAACGCAAAGGGCGCAATTCGTTTGCGCGGGTTCGCGGCCACAGCGGTTTTGGCCGGTGCCATCGGACGCAGCGCGTTCAACCTGTCGGCACGATTCCAAACCGATTCCAGCCGCCAGAAGGCAATGCGATGCGCCATCGATTGCGCCAGCCAGGCGTTGAGAGACTGTTCGTCGAACTCGCTCCAGGACCTTCCGTTTCGGCGGGCGACGAGGAATTCGGCAGCCTGTGATTGAATTTCGAGCGCCGGTCCGGGGGCGGTTTCTTCGATCACGAGGCCCTCCTTGTGTCGGCCGGTTCGCGCAACAGGATTTCTGCAAGCGCGCGCACACCTTCGCCCAGATCGCGCTGGACGGTTCGCTCGCTTGCTCCTGTGCGAAGGGCTATTTCGGCGGTCGAAAGGCCGTCGATCTTGTGCATCACCACGGCATTGCGGATGCGTTCGGGCAGCTTGCCGAGAGCGGTTTGCAGAAGCCGCAATTCCTCCCGCGCAATGACCACGCGATCGGGCGGCGGTTCGTCGATGGCGACATTGAGACCCTCGAGATTTTCCACCGCCTCAATGGAGATGACCTGTTCGTGCTTGACGCGGTTAATCAGCAGATTGCGCGCGACGGTGAAGACGAGCGCCCGCGGATTTCGCGGCAATTCTTCGGCGGCGGCGGCGCAAACGCGCATATAAACGTCCTGGCAAATGTCTTCCGAGTCGGACTTGCTTCGACCGCTCCGGCTCAGGAACTGCATCAGGACCGATTCCAGAGGCAGCACTTCACGGATGAACCACGCCTGGATTTCGGACATGCTCAACGGGTCGCCCACACTGCTGGTGGCCGTTGTGGCGCGCTCGGTTTCTGGCGTTTCGACCATCCCCTCGGTCTCCCGGCCGTTCAGGGTCTTGGTTCAAGCCCACAATAGATAAGACAGCCGAGCACGCCTCCGCCGCCAAAAAAGTTTGGCGAAAGAAAATTACGAACGCCAAAAGAAAAAGCGGCGGGCTGCCCCGCCGCCTGATAATGCACCCCGGATTGGTGTCCGGACTAGCCGCCTAGGCCGATGCTGATGGAGGCATAGGGGCCGTGGAAGATGAGGTCCTCTGTCCGACGCTGATCGATTCCGGCGTCGACCGCGCCAAAGAAAAACTCCGCGCGATAACCAAGGCTGAATTTTGCTCGGGCGAAGCGGTATGAAATTCCGCCCGATATTCCGACGTTCGGTATGGTAACACCGCGCGAACGATCATGATTCATGCCGTGCTTGTAGAGCGTTGTGTAGTTCGTGCTCCTATAACCACGATTGGTATAAACGCTAGTCGGGATCCGCGTTTTGTATTTTGCCCGGAATTGGCGGGCCGTCGTGTGATGATTGATCCGCGTTCTTTGCCGACCGAAGAGTAAAGCGCCGTTCAAACCCCAATCGACCGAGAATTGACCGTCGTCAGGATTTCCTAAGACTGGAACAGAAGCTTTCCAGGATAATGACGGCCCAATGCCGCGAAAATTTCGGTCGGCAGAACCGTTCACATAGTAGGTGGTGAATTTTGAGAACGGTATGGAAAAACCAAGGAGCGATCGGTTATAGAAGGTGACGGATGGCTTAGCTCTTGCCTTTACATCAGAATGCGACGCCATTTGGGCGATACGCACGCCTGCACTCAACACCGAGGTACTGCCGTGGCCGAACATGCCGAGGCCAACATCTTTGCCCGCCTGAAAGTCCAATACGAAATGACTTTCGGAATGTTTATAAGTCGTCTCGGCAAAATTTTGACTGTATTTGGCCGCCGTGGGAGGCGCCGTGGGTCCATTCGGAAAATAAGAGGGGTACTGCTGCTGCCGTTCGTATTTTGGATTTGGAAATTGATGCGAAACCTGAGTCTGACGATGAACATCGCGTTTGTTGTTTGAACGTCCATACCGTACCGACCCACTAAATACCCAATTGCTGCCTTCCGGTTGAATGGTCAGGTTACCTTCCGCTCCGTAGGAAAAACGAGCGGGCTTTTGGAAATCTATCGGCGATCCATCCTGATAGGGTCCGGGAGAAAGTGTCAGCTTTGTGAATGGAGGGGCGAAGCGATCACCGGTTCCATCCACGCGCTCAAGCTGCCCCCCCAATTCGATCCAAACCGTTGGATGATCTGTGCCTTCGTCGGCGCTTGCTTGGCCGATTACTGTCGTTCCGGATGCCACCAATGCCAGCGTCGAAACAGTGGCGAGAAGCGTCCAACGGAACTCGCGGCCATTGTTCGTGTGTTCGATCAATTCGCTCATGGCTTCCCCTCACCAGTTCTTGGTTACGCGAACACCGATCAAACGCGGGTCCGTGAGGAACACGTTTGTGGTGAGGCCGGTGTCATCGCTGTTCAGGAATGCGCCGGTTATCGCCGTTTTGTTGAAGACGTTCTTGTCATAGAGCATCGCCTGCCACCCATTCGTGCTCGTAAAGATCAGCGCTAGGTTGACGGTCGAATACCCTCGTATTTCGTCATAAGGCCGGTCGTTGAAGACACGCGCAAAGCTGTTCGACTGCCAGTAGAAATCGCTGTGCAGCGTCGCTGCCCAATCTCCCGAGATCGGCACCGTGTACTCGCCCGATATCGATGTCGTGAAATGCGGGGCATTCGGCAACTGATTGCCGCCCACGTCTTTCGCGAAACCGGTGCCGCCGTTTATATCCGGTTGATTCGGATTGAAGCCGATATATCCGGGCTGCAGCGGAAAGCTGCTGGTGTCATTGCCTTTTACCAGCGTCGGACTTTCCTTGTAGGGAAGCTGGGTCACCGGATCCAAGCCAAGATTGTAGGCGTGTGTGCAGGCGAATGACGGAGCATCAGCGCTCTCGAATATCGAATGCGTGTTGGCCTGCTGATAAAGCAGCGCGGCAACCACATAGGTCGGGAGTATGCAATTAGATGCCTGTGTCGGAAATGGCTTGACGACCATCCATCCCGGCATTCCAGCAGTGCGATCGATTAGGTCGATCGCTTTCTGACCGTGTTAATACGCGTGCCTTCATAT